>Ga0272446_1000574_pt1 | contig 57028 bp, 42 predicted proteins | sample YNPCB0061_FD_194587 | JGI IMG/M metagenome (GOLD analysis project Ga0272446, IMG submission 194587) | Hot spring microbial mat communities from Yellowstone National Park, WY, United States - YNP-CB-006-1 | ecosystem: Environmental > Aquatic > Thermal springs > Hot (42-90C) > Sediment | place... | reverse complement strand
GGCCGGCGCGCCCCCCCCCCCCCCCCCCCCCCCCCCCCCCCCCCCCCCCCCACCTCCTGTTCCACCCGTGGCGGCCGCATGCTGCCTGTTCCAGGCCGCGCCCCACCACCCTGCCCCTGGAGGAGGGCGTGGGGAAACCCGGTTTCCCCACACCCCTGCGTGCGGGCTCCGCCCGCCTCAACCCTCCCGCGGGTGGGGGCATGGGGAACCCCGGTTTCCCCATGCCCCTGCGGGGCGGGGGCGTGGGGAAACCCGGTTTCCCCACACCCCTGCGTGAGGGCTGCGCCCTCCCACACCCTCCCGCGGGTGGGGGCATGGGGAACCCCGGTTTCCCCATGCCTCTGCGGGGCGGGGGCGTGGGGAACCCCGGTTTCCCCACGCCCCTCGCCGAGGGCCTATGTTCACGTTAGCATCTCCTGCCGCTTCATCAAAAACACATAACTTCTCAATATTCTCTTCACTGCGCGGGTATACAATCCATTGCGGATTGCAGGTGTCCGCAATGGTGCTGCAATCTGCACTGGCCGGGGCGCGTATGCCGCTCGTTCAATGCCAATGGGTGTTTCATGATGAAGCGATTCGTCGTGTTTTTTCTTCTGAGCGCGATCTTTCTCACCGCTTGTTCCCGAACGATTCCGATTGCCAGCGCAGATTCCCTCCACACCTTGAATTACGGCGGAGTGGAGCGCACCTATCTGCTGCATGTCGCTCCGTCATACGACGAGAGCCGCCCCATGCCCCTGGTGCTCTCGCTGCACGGGGGCGGGGGGAATGCTGAACACCAGCGGCGCGTGAGCGATTTCAACCGCCTCGCCGATGAACAGGGCTTCCTCGTCGTCTACCCAAACGGAACAGGCAGACGGCAGGACGCTCTCTTGACCTGGAATGGCGGCAGTTGCTGCGGCTACGCTCAGCGACACAACGTGGACGATGTTGGTTTCCTGCGCGCCCTTATCGCCGAACTTCAGGCCGCATACAACATTGACCCAAAGCGCATCTACGTCGCCGGGGTCTCTAACGGTGGAATCATGGCTTACCGTCTGGCGTGTGAGGCCTCGGAGGTGATTGCGGCCATCGCCTCCGTAGCGGGGACGTTGAACTACGAACCCTGCCGCCCCGCGCAGCCCGTTTCGGTGATTCACTTTCACGGTACCGATGACACGCACCTGCCCTACAACGGTGGGGTGGGACCTGACTCGCTTGTGGGGGTGGATTTTGCTTCAGTGCGGGAGTCGGTCGAGTTCTGGACCACGTTCAACGGCTGCGATCCCCAGCCGCAGACGACGGCTTTTGACGACATCGAGCACCAGGTGTGGAGTCCATGCGCAGCGGGCACAGCCGTGGAGTTGTACACCATCATCGGCGGTAAACACGCCTGGCCAGGCAGCAACGGTCCGGCCTGGGTAGGCGGTGATGAAGCGACTCAAACCATCGATGCTTCGCGGTTGATATACGAATTTTTTGCTGCCCATCCCAGGTTGTAATCCATACCGAACGGTGTGATTCTGCCCGGTGACGGCGCCGCAAGGAGCGAAGCAGCGAAGCAGGTTCCTCGCCCACCGGCGGATGCCATATCCTGGTCGGTCGAGTCGCCTTACGGAATGCGCAACGCCATCCAGTCCATGTGGTTGTTATCGCGAACCGACAAAAGGGGGTATGCTGATGAAACAACTGCTACTGCTCGCTGTGGCGTTCCTCTGCCTTGCATGCCAGTTCGGTGCCCTCGACTCCGGGCCGCCGCTCACCCTGCCGGCTGCGTCCGCGGCAACCTCTGCGTCTGCCGCGCAAGTGACGCCCCAGGTCACCCAGGGGAGCCGTCTGACTCCCACCCCATCTGTCCAGCCTCCCTCAGCCACGTTTACGCCTCAGGTCACGCAAGTGGGTGACCCCAAGGTTAATTATTCCAACGTGGAATTTACTGCCGATAACCGCTACATGGTCTGGTTTGAGATGACAGACAGGCGCGGGAACGGCATTGTCTGGCATTGTGGGGTGAACCCCGAAACAGGCGCATTGATCCCTGCCGATGGCAAGGGCTTTCGCGCCTTTGAAAGCACCGTCTACGGGCGCGCCAACCCCGGTATGGACAGTGCCGGGGCGTATTACGTCGGCATGGATCGAGCGGGGAAGATGGTCCTCGTCCGTCCGACCAGCCCCACGTCTGGTGAGACTCGGCAGTTGCCCACGCCCCCTGACCTGACGCGGCGGGCTATTTATCCCACCGTGCTGCCGGCACAAGCGGCTGGTTTTGTCTTCTGGATCAAGAACGAAGCGGTTGCCGGCGGAGGGACAAACCCCGCCAACGACTGGTTTGAGTTGCAATATATGTCACTGGAGCACCCTTCACAGGTGAACAGCATCGAGCGGCAGCAGCGCCCGCGCCGAGGCTTCGCGCCGATGGATTCGGGGTTTGCGCGCTGGATGCAGCATAAGCCTGCGCTGACCTATGGCTTTCAAGATAGCAACGGGGTTGTGCAGGTACGCATGCTCGACCAGACCCAGCCGAACCCAGCGCCTCGGGCCGTGACAAGCGACCGCGGCAATAAGGTGGACCCGTACCCCTGGCTGCATAACGGGCGAGAGATTCTTCTCGCCGGCATAGATGCCGAAGCGCGCACGCACGTGTACATTCGTCAGGAAGGAGAAGCGGAGTTTCGCCTGGCAGAGACGATCATCCCGCCTGCCTCTGGGCTAGCGCATCCAGCCCTGGCGCAATCTAACGAGCCGATTGTGTTCAACGGGCGCGCGTACACGGTATATCAGATCAATGAAGCCGGGACAAGTTTTTCGGATGTGACCTTTGCCAGTCCAGGCGAGCTATGGCTTTCCACGCTGTTTGAAGCGCCGCAACGACAGTGGCTGTTGAGCGACTCGCTGATGCCTAAAGCCGAACCTGAGCCGTTCATTGGAACCTCGCGCGTGTGGGTGTTCTATAACGTCATCGAGGGCGATCATCCGCTGACGGCGGTCTGGCATCTCTACCGTGCCGAGACACCGATCCGATAGCAGCCGTGCGTTCGGCAACACGCAATCGGTGCAGTGACAGCGCAGCGACGTAACACATCCGCGGTCATCCACGCGCCTGAGAGCGAGAGCAGGGCGCCCTCGTCGCGTGCACGCGGGCAAGCGGCCCTCGCTCCCAGGAGCAGTGTGAACACGTACCGCAGCGACCATATCGCCCCCGCCCTGAGGCGCCCCTGCGTGCCCGGCATAGGGTATAATTGGGGCATCATGACCCTGCCACCCCGCTACCGCATGATCGCGCTGCTGCTGGCGAGCCTGCTCATCGCCGGCTGCGCCTTCCTGTCCCCCTCGCCTAGCGCGACGCCCGCGCCCTTCCCCGCGGCTGACGCCGCCCCCGGCGGCACGCTGATCATGACCCTCGGCGTTCGCGATCCGCAGACGCTCGATCCGGCCCTGGTGGGTGACGTGACCAGCGCCTTCGTCGTGCGGCAGATCTTCAGCGGCCTGGTGCGCCTCTCCAATCGCCTGGAGCCGGAGCCAGACCTGGCCGAGACGTGGGAACTGGGGCCGGATGGCCGCACCTACACCTTCCGCCTGCGCCCCACGGCGCGCTTCGCCGATGGCGCGCCGCTGACCGCCGAAGATGTGCGCTACAGCCTCGAACGGGCCGCCGACCCGCGCCTGGCCCCCGCCCTGCCCGCCCGCACCTATCTGGGCGATATCGTGGGGGTGCGCGAGAAGATCGCCGGGCAGGCCGAACGCATCGAGGGGGTGCGGGTGCTCGATGCGCGCACCCTGACGATCACCATTGACGCCCCCAAGGGCTACTTCCTGGCCAAACTGGCCCATCCGACCAGTTTTGTCGTCGATCGGCGCGCGGTGGAGCGGGGCGGCGCCCGCTGGACCGAGCGGCCCAATGGCAGCGGGCCGTTTAGCATTGAACGCTGGGACCACGACCGGCTCCTGGTGCTGGCGCGCAATCCGGCGTTTTACCGCCAACCGGCGCGTCTGGATCGGGTGCGGATGCTCATCGGCGCCGCGGCGAGCAATCCGCAGGTGCTCTACGAAGAAGGCGACATTGATATCGTCAGCGTGCCGCCCTACGCCCTGGCCCGCGTGCGCGACGAGAACAACCCCCTTTCGCGCGAACTGCTCCGTGTGCCGCAGCTCTCGCTGTTCTACATCGGCATGAATGTGCGCCTCGCGCCCTTCGATGACCCGAAGGTGCGCGAGGCCTTTACCCTGCTCCTCGACCGCCAGACGATCGCCGACCTGTCCTTGCAGGGCGCGGCCCAACCTGCGGCTGGCGTGCTGCCGCCGGGCATGCCGGGCTACAATCCCGACCTGCCCCTGCCAAAGCCCGATGTGGCGCGGGCGCGGGCCTTGCTGGACGAGTCGCGCTATGGGGGTGTGGCCGGCCTGCCCCCCATCGTGGCCTACGGCGGGTGGAGCGCGACGCTGCGCGATGTGGCCGAACGCGACCTGGGCCTGAGCATCGAGGTGCGCGATTACGAGGATTTCGGCGCGTTTCTTGACGCGCTCGATACGAATACGCTGCCCATGTTCAGCAGCGGCTGGATCGCCGATTACCCCGATCCGGAGAACTTCCTCGATGTACTGTTCCGCAGCGGCAGCGGCGAGAACCACTTCGCCTATGGCAATCCCGACGTAGATGCCCTGCTCGATCAGGCGGCAGTAGAGCCTGATGAAGCGACCCGCTACGAACGGTACCGCGAGGCGGAGCAGCGCATTCTGGCCGACGCGCCGCTGATCCCGTTGTACCATGACGTAGAATACATGCTGGTCAAGCCCTACGTGCGCGGCCTGGAATTGACGCCCATGGGCATTCTCGATCTGGCGACGGTTGAACTGGTGCGATAGGCGCCTGGAAACGGTTCCGTTTCCCGGGGGCGGGGGGATGGGGAAACCCGGTTTCTCCACACCCCTGCTTGAGGGCGTAGCCCTTCCAGACCCTCCCACCGGGTGGGGGGATGGGGAAACCCGGTTTCCCCATCCCCCTGCGTAAGGGCTGCGCCCTCACCTTCCCGGGGGCGGGGCGTGGGGAACCCCGGTTTCCCCACACCCCTGCTTGAGGGCGTAGCCCTCCCAGACCCTCCCGCGGGCGGGGGGATGGGGAAACCCGGTTTCTCCACACCCCTGCGCAAGGGTTGCGCCCTCACCTTCCCGGGGGCGGGGGGATGGGGAAACCCGGTTTCTCCACACCCCTGCGCAAGGGTTGCGCCCTCACCTTCCCGGGGGCGGGGGGATGGGGAAAGCCGGTTTCCCCCCGCCCCTGCGTGAGGGCTGCGCCCTCCCAGACCCTCCCGCGGGCGGGGGGATGGGGAAACCCGGTTTCTCCACCCCCTCGCCGAGGGCTTATGTTCACGTTAGGAACAGCGTATGTCCAGAGTTCAAAACATCAAAGGGATGCGCGACCATCTGCCCCAGGCGATGCTGCTGCGCCAGTACATCCTGACGGTGATCACGCGGGTGGCTGAGCGGTATGGCTTCGAGCCGTTGCAGACGCCGGTGGTGGAGTATGCCGAGGTGCTGGAGGGCAAGCTCGGGGATGAGGAAAAGCTGATCTACCGCTTCGAGGATCACGGGGGTCGGCGCCTGGCCCTGCGCTACGATCAGACCGTGCCGCTGGCGCGGGTGGTGGCCCAGTACGGGGCCGCCGTGACGCTGCCATGGCGCCGTTACGCCTACGGGCCAAGCTACCGCGGCGAACGCCCGGCGCGGGGGCGCTACCGTGAGTTTTACCAGTTCGACGTTGATATTGTCGGCAGCGGTTCGCCGCTCGCCGACGCCGAGATCGTGGCCCTGCTCACCGATGCGCTGGCCGACCTGGGTTTTCCCGGCTTCACCACCCTGCTCAATCACCGCCAGGTGATCGGCGGCATCGCCCGCGTCAGCGGTCTCGACGAGGAGGCTGCCGGGGGCGTGTACCGGGCGATTGATAAGTTCGACAAGCTCGGCGCCGATGGGGTGCGCGAGGAACTGTTGCGGGCCGGCGTGCAGCCGGCAGCCGCCGATCATATCCTGGCGCTGGTGCAGATCGAGGGCGAGCCGGACGCGGTGCTGGCGGCGCTGACGGAGCGGCTGGCCGGCGACGCGCGCGCGTCCGCCGCGCTGGAGAACCTGCGGGCGATCATCGCCGGCCTCGCCGCGATGGGCGTGCCGGCGGAGCGTTACCGCGTCGCCCCGCGCCTGGCCCGTGGCCTGGCCTACTACACGGGCATGGTCTTCGAGACGATTACCCCCCACTGGCCCGAAGGCTCGCTCCTCGGCGGCGGGCGCTACGATGAACTGATCGGCCAGTTTGCCGGGCGGCCGGTTCCCACTGTGGGCCTGGCCTTCGGCATTGACCGGCTGCACGACGTGATGGAGGAACTGGGTCTTGGCCCACGGACCACCAGCACGGCCATAGCCTACGTGACCATCTTCAGCGCCGAGTTGACCGGGGCGAGCCTTGAACTGGCCCGCGAACTGCGCGCAGGGGGGGTCAACACGCTGGTAAGTCTCGACCCCGCCGCCGGGCTGGGCAAGCAGTTCAAGGAGGCCGACCGCAAAGGGGTGCGCTACGCCCTGGTGCTCGGCCCCGATGAACTGGCGCGCAACGAGGTGGTGGTCAAGGACCTGCTGGCCGGGGAGCAGCGCAGTGTGCCGCGCAAAGAGGTGCTGGCGGCCCTGACGTGAACATGGGGAAACCCGGTTTCCCCACACCCCTGCTCTGAGAAAGCGGAAGGGCGTAGCTCTCCCACACCCTCCCAGCGGGTGAGGGTAGGGGGAAACCCGGTTTCCCCCTACCCCTGCGTGAGGGCCAGGCCATCCTACGGGCCGGGGCGGGGGGAAACCCGGTTTCCCCACACCCCTGCTCTGAGAAAGTGGAAGGGCATAGCTCTCCCACACCCTCCCAGCGGGTGAGGGTAGGGGGAAACCCGGTTTCCCCCTACCCCTTGCTCGAGGGCCAGGCTATCCTACGGGCCGGGGCGGGGGGAAACCCGGTTTCCCCACACCCCTGCTTGAGGGCATCGCCCTCCCAAACCCTCCTGCGGGCGGGGGGATGGGGGAACCTGGTTCCCCCATTCTTACGTTAGCGTGAGCGGTCGTTCATTGCCTGAAGACCGTCCTGGAGGGTAGCGGCGGTGCGGAGCCCGGTCAGATCCACGCCCAGGTGCACCATGGTCTGCGCCACCTCGGGGCGAATGCCGACGATCACCGTCTCGGCGCCCATCAGACGGGCGGCGCCGGCGACCCGCAGCAGCGCCGCGGCCACCTGGGTGTCCACCACGGCTACGCCGGTAATGTCCAGCACGACCGTGCGGGCTCCGGTCGTTTCAACCTGTTCCAGCAGGGTGGTGAGCAGCAGCCCGGTGCGTTCGGTGTCGAGGTTGCCGACGATTGGCGCCACCAGGGTGCCGGCGCTGATGGGAATGACCGGCACCGACAGGGAGGCGATGACGCGGTTGAGTTCTTGCTGGGCCGCCAGGCTGCTCTGGAGTTGCGCGGCAATGGCCTGTTGCTCTTCGAGCGCCCGGCGCAAGGCGACGGTGCGTTCTTCGACCCGCGTCTCCAGAGCGGCGTTGCTGGCGGCGAGGGCCTGGCTGGCCGCCTCGGCTTCGGCGCGCGCCCTGGCCAGATGGCGCAGGGTCTGAATGGTCGCGCGAGCGCTCAGGAAACTCACCAGCGCGACCGCGAAGAGCAGCAATGGCGCGTTGTAGAAGGCCGTGTTCCACGACATACTGTAGCGTATGCCAGGGGGGAGCTGGCTCACCCGAACCACGCTGACCACCACCGTGATGATCAGCACGTTCCAGATGTGGATGGGCGCCAGCAGGACGCCCGCAAAGAGCACCGGGAGAATGGTGAAGAAGAGAATGTTGGCGGAGAAAAATCGGCCAGGAATGGATGAGGCTACCACGTAGATCAGCACCCCGATGAGGAGATAGGCGCCCAGGGTTATGCGTCCGGATCGGCCAAGCCAGAATGCTCCGGCGGCGGCCAGAGCCATGATCAGGAGTTGCCCGATACGTAAGAGGGCATAGCCGGTTATCAGGCTGATCGGCACGTAGACCAGGCTCAGCATGATCAGGCCGAGGGCCAGAATGTTCAGCAGCCGCCCGCGGCGCTGTACGTCTTCGTCGGGAGCGCGCACGCTCGCGATCCATGCACCCAGTCGGTCCATTGTTATCCCTCGTCGCGCGGAAGTGAACATGGTCTCCTCAGAACAACCTGGTTGCATCCCGTTGGTGTGGGGCACGGGTCGGGGGAAACCCGGTTTCCCCCGACCCGTGCCCAGGGAGCGGGTGTGGGCGGGCGCCGGCCCCGCGCGCATGCGGGACACCCGCCCGGCCTGCGCACCCGGCGCCGGTGACCATCCTCGCCTGCGGGAGGTGTGGGCGGGCGCAGCCCGCCCACACCATTGCTTGCTCGCACCACTCGTGTGTGCGGGTGGCACACGGGCTAACGTGAACATACGCCCTTGGCGAGGGGTGTGGGGAAACCGGGTTTCCCCACGCCCTCGCCGGCGGAAGGGCCTGGCCCTCGAGCAGGGGTCTGGGGAAACCTGGTTTCCCCAGACCCCCGCCCGCGGGAGGGTGTGGGAGGGCGCAGCCCTCCCAGGAAGTCTATTCATCCCGTCGGTGGGCGGCGCGCGCGCCGCATGGACGGCTGATGATCATACAGGCGCAGTCGCCGTTCGTTTGCGTCTGCGCCCGCAATTGTACCTGCCGGCTGCAACCGGCGTGGTACCATGATAGGGTAGCCTGAAAACACACGTGAAATCTACTATGCTCGTTCGTCCGCTGACACTGCTGATCCTGGCCGGGCTGAGCTTTCTGGCCGCCCAGGGCACCGGCCTGCGGCTCTTCTTCCATCTGAGTTACCTGCTCGTCGGTCTGCTCGTCCTGGCGGCGCTCTGGGCCTGGCTCAATCTGCGCGGTCTGGTTGTCGAGCGCGAGACCCTGACGCCACGGACCACAGTGGGCGAGTATGCCCGTGAGCGTATCATCCTGCGGAACCGCTGGTTCCTCCCCAGGCTCTGGGTCGAGCTGTACGACGAGTCGGAGTTGCCGGAGCGCGGCCCTGGTTTTGTGGCCTCCCTGGCCGGCAAAGAGACCGGTCGCTGGACAGCGCGCACCCTCTGCACGCGGCGGGGGCGCTTTCGCCTGGGGCCGGCCACGCTGATCAGCGGCGATCCTTTCGGCATCGTGCGGCTGCGCCGCTCGTTCCCGGCAACCGGCGAGATCCTGGTCTACCCCCAGATGGTGGATGTGCCCGACTTCCGGCTGCCCGGCGCCGAATTGCCGGGCGGGCAGACCACCCGCGCCCGCAGCTTCCATCTGACACCCAATGTCGCCACGGTGCGCGAATACGCGCCGGGCGACAGCATGAACCGCATCCACTGGCGTTCGACGGCGCGCCTGGGCCAGTTGATGGTCAAGGAGTTCGAACTGGATTCCAGTGCCGATGTCTATCTGGTGCTGGATATGCAAGAACGGGCCGTGGTGCGCGACATTCGCGCCGCCCAACGGCACCGCGGCGGCGATGCCCCCGACGCGGACGCGGGTCCCTGGTGGGCGCGTCAGACCGCCGCGGCGCCGGTGTTCGCCCTGGAGAGCACCGAGGAACATGCGGTGATGGCTGCGGCCTCGCTGGCCCGGGCCCTGCTGGCGCAGAACCGTCTGGTGGGACTGGTGGCCTGGGGCCAGCATCGCGAACTCATCCCTGCCGAGCGCGAGGCCCGGCAGCTCTTCAAGATCCTCGAAGCTCTGGCCGTGCTCCGCGCCCACGGCGCCCACGCCCTGGCCGAGGTGCTCGTGGCGGAAAGCCAGCGCTTTGGCCGCAACTGTACGCTGGTGGTGATCTCCTCATCGGTGGACGAACGCTGGGTCAGCGCCCTGCAACAGCACCTCTCTCGCGGGGTGCGGGCGGTGGCGCTCTTCGTGGACCCTCAGAGCTACGGTGGCTGGCAGGATCCCGAGCCGCTCCTGCGACGACTGGCCGGGTTGCGTGTGCCCACCTACCGTCTCCGGCAGGGCCAGCCGCTGCCTGAGTCGCTGCGCGCGCCGATTGATAGCGTTGGATGAGGGCCTGGCCCTTTTCTGAACCCCTTCAGCCGTCCATGTGGCTGCGCGCCGCACATCAACGGCATGAAAACAGGTTGTTCCTGGGAGGGCGCAGCCCTCCCAAACCCTCCCACAGGCCAGGGCCTGGGTGCGCGGGCCTCCGGCCCGCATCCGCGGTGGATGGGGAAACCAGGTTTCCCCATCCCCTTGTTTGAGGGCCAGGCCCTCCCGAACCCTCCCGCGGGCGGGGTGTGGGGAAACCGGGTTTCCCCACACCCCGCTCCGAGGGACTATGTTCACGGTAACTTCTCAAGCCTATGCCTCCTCCATTCATCTACCCCGGCGCGATCCACATCCACACCATCTACTCCGACGGGACGGGCACGTTCCCCCAGGTCATCGCCGCCGCCCGTGAGGCCGGTCTGCGCTGGATCATCGTCACCGACCACGACACGCTGGAAGGATTGCCCTTCGCCGGCTGGCACAACGGTCTGCTGGTAATTGTCGGGCACGAAATCACCCCGCCGCGCAATCACTTCCTGGCGCTCAACGTGCGCCAGGTGATCAGCCATGCCTTGCCGCCGCAGTCCTTTATCGACGCGGTCTATGCTCACGGCGGGTTTGGCATCATTGCCCATCCCGACGAACGGGTGCGCAATGATTTCAAGGATTGTTACCGCTGGGATGACTGGACGATTGATGGCCCGACCGACCGGGCGGGCCGGCCCGTGGGTCTGGAACTGTGGAATCTGATGAGCGACTGGGGCGAGCACCTGACGCGGCGCAATCGCTACGCGCACTTCTTCGTGCCGGCGCTGGGTCTCAGCGGTCCTACACCTGCCACCCTGGCCTGGTGGGACCGGCTGAACATGGTCGGGCGGCGCACCTTCGGCATCGGAGGCGTGGACGCGCACGCCTTCAAGCACCGCGCGCCCTGGGGGGAAATCGAGGTTTTTCCCTACCGCTGGCTGTTTGGCACGCTCACCAATTACCTGCTGCTGGATCGGCCCTTGCACGATGACCCGGAAGTGGCAACGCAACAGGTGTATGCCGCCCTGGGCGCGGGGCGGAGCTACTTCGTAAACCGGCTCGACGGCGCCGCCCCGGCGATTATCTTTACGGCCCGCCGGGGCGGAGCGGTCTACACCATCGGCGACACGGCTTCAGTCGCTGATGGCCCCCTGCTGATCGAGGCCGACGTGGGGCGTAACGCCTTCATCCGCCTGATCGCCGACGGCGAGGTGCTGACCAGCGGGGTGCGCCGCATCCGCCAGAGCGTGGAGGAGGGCGCGGTGTACCGGCTGGAGGGGTACGTGGGGGGGAAGTCGTGGTTGTTTACGAATCCAATCTATATCGAATAGCGCCGGGCGCGTTTTACGAATGTATGATATTGTTTGTATAGAGGCTCGCGCGTGCGCTGGAGGGCCGCGCCCCGGGGTTATTGTCCATCGCGTCCCATGCGCTGTGCGCGTGGGCGCCAGGAAGTGCACATCACCGTATGCAAAAAACCTCCCTTCCACCATCACCGTTCACGCTCCTCTTCCAGGTCATCGGCGCCATCATCGGCGGGCTTCTGTTCGGGGTGCTGCTGGCATACCTGGTGAGCGTCGCGCTGATGGCCGTCGGAGTGGCTCAGCAACTGGGTATGGGCCTGCTATCGGTACAGGTCTTCCTGGCGATCATCGGCTTCGGGGCCGGGGCGGGTCTGGGCGCGGCCCTGGTGGGACGCCTGTCGCGCCAGACGGGGAACCTGTGGCTGGCGGTGCTCGCCGGCGCGGTCACCGGCGCGCTGGTCGTGCTGGCGATGGGTCTGCTGCGCATCGGTGGCCTGGGCGCGATGCTGTGGGTGGGGCTGAGCCTCACCCTGGCGGCGGCCATGGGGGCCTATTACCTGCGCCGCTAGTCGCGGGGGTGGGGAACCGTGGCTTTCCCGATGTGGGCGCAACCTGACGTGAAAATGGGGGAACCAGGTTCCCCCATACCCCCGTTGTCATTGGGCGGTGTGCCGCCTGGCGGCATGGACGGCTGACGTGAACATAGCCCCTCGGAGGAGGGGGATGGGGAAACCGGGTTTCCCCATCCCTCAGCGGACGCGGGCCGGAGGCCCGCGCACCCAGGCCCCGCCCCCCGGGAGGGTTTGGGCGGGCGCAGCCCGCGCGCAGGGGGATGGGGAAACCTGGTTTCTTCATCCCTCCACGTAGAAGGATCACTGCCATGTTCGTTCCGAAATCCGCAGGGCCGATTCGGGTCGCCATTGCCTGCCAGGGCGGCGGAAGCCACACTGCCTTTACCGCCGGGGTGCTCAAGCCGCTGCTGCGCGCCGAGGAGGCCGGGAGGTACAAGATCGTCGGGTTGAGCGGCACCTCCGGCGGGGCGATCTGCGCCGCCCTGGCCTGGTACGGTCTTATGCGGCAAGCCCGGGGCGAGTGGGATCGCGATCAGGTGATCGCCATCCTCGAGGACTTCTGGCGCGACAACATGGCCCGGTCCCTATGGGAGCAGATCTGGAACGCCTGGACCGTTAGCCTGATTCGCTTGCATGCCTCGGGCAGGTTGCCGGAATTGAAGACCAGCCCCTACCGGCCCGAGGTGGCCGTTGCGACCGAGCTGGCCAGGCGCCTGGCCCCGCGCCAGGAGTTCTTCGACCTGCGCCTGCTGCTCGAAAAGTACCTCGAGCTCGATGCGGTTCCCCAGCCGGTGATCGAGCCGCGCCTGCTGATCGGCGCCGTGGCGGTGCTCTCGGGGCGCTTCAAGGCCTTCGACTCGATGGCCGCCGAGATCTCAATCGACTCGATCCTCGCCTCCACCACCCTGCCGACCCTCTTCCAGGGCATCCGCATTGGCGATGAGGTGTACTGGGACGGACTGTTTTCCCAGAACCCGCCTATCCGCGAGTTCCTGACCAGGATCGATGTGAGCCTCAAGCCCGACGAGATCTGGATCATCCGCATTAACCGCCAGGAGATTGACGAGGAACCCACCAGCGTAGAGGAGATCGAGGACCGCCGGAATGCCCTCGCCGGCAATCTCTCGCTCAACCACGAAATTGACGTGATCAACAAGATCAATAGCTGGCTGGGCGATAGCGTGGTGCGCAGCAAACTGGCGCAGTTGAAGCCGGTGGCCATCCACTCGATCTGGATGAGCGCCGAGTTGATGCGAAAACTGACTTTCGTCTCGAAGATGAACCGTGATCCCGCGTTTCTCACCGAGTTGATCGCCGATGGCGAGATGCAGGGCGAGGCTTTCCTGGTGCAGCGCGAATCCGCGGGATGGTAGGAGGGCGCGAAGGTGCGGAGGCGTTGGTATTACGCATCCCGCTGTTCCGGCTCATACCGGACGCCATAGATAGCGTTCAGGCCGCGGGCCGTTTGCGCGAACAACTCGATCAACTCCGGAGGCTCCAGCACAACGCAGCCATCGCCATAGCGCAAGAGGATCTGCCGCGTTTGCCAGAGGTTAGTGACCACAGCGGTGACGGTGGCGCTGCCGTCGGCATGGTAGGCGATCCGGGTGTCGGGAAAGTAACTGGCAACATCGCGGCGGCGAGCGATCTGCGGCGCCAGCGTGTACCGGATGTGGTAACGGGGCGCGGGAATACGCTCCGGCGGCAGGACGTCGGGCAGGATCTCCACTGTCCCCGGCACGATCCGGTCGAGGCGGTAGTCAATGGCAGCGTGGATCGTCTCGCCGCCGCGAGGGGTTACCTCGAGCAGGGTGGCATCCAGGTACCCGTGGCCCTCGGGGCGAAACACGACGCCATAGGGCGCAACGCGGTGGCGGCGGGGCGTGTCGTGGTCGAAGGTGCTCAGGTAGTCGAAGGCCAGTTCGCGGCGCTGCTCACAGGCGCGCTTGACGAGATCGAGCACCCGCGGGTCAATCGGCCGCGCGCCGGCGCCTACGGGCAGGCGCAGGGCCGGGCGCTGGCGACGCAACTGTGCCTGCCGCGCCGGCGGGAGCAGCAGTTGCACCCGTTCCAGCAGCGCCCGCACGTGGGCATGGTCAGGTAGTCCGCTTCCAGAGGGAAAGCTGGCATCGAGGAAGGCCAGGGCCTCCATGCAGGTGTCGGGTAGATCGAGCAGGGCCAGTTCACCCAGATCGTCGAGCACATACTGGCGCGCGCGGCGATCGTAACGGATCTGGCAGCCGTACTCCCCCTTCAGCGCGTCGAAGTCATGCTTGAGCGCCGCCGCTACCGCCGCCGGGTAGCCCTGCTCTCCCAGTTCCTCGTTGACCCGCGCCACCAGTTCGGCGCTGGTAGCCGGGCCGCGCAGCAGCGTGCGCACCAGCAGCAAGCGCCGCCGGAAGGTCAGCCAGGAACTGCGCTTGGTGCCGCCGGTGGGATGACTCATGGTCCTGGGTTGAGATCATCACGTCGCAGACGAGTATAAACCCCCCAAAGTATAGCATACGCCTCGAACGAACTGCACGCCAGGCCCAGCGCCGGGGCGGCGCTGATGATCAGGCGTTCCAGCGCGGCCGCGTCAAGACCCCAGCCGTAGCCCTGATTGGCCACCTGGGCCAGGGGCAGCCATCCCTCCAGCAGGCGCTGGCGCTGGCCCGCATCCTCAATCAGGTCATTCACGGACGTTCTTTCCATTGAGAGACGTTGGTGTTAGCGCGAATAGCCCGCCTCCCTCCCCGGTGGGGGAGGGTCAGGGAGGGGGCGGGTGCGGCACGAGACGGTACCCTACCGCACAGCCCTTCTGAGACCATGGTCTTACGACCAGTGTACGCGGGAGCGCGGGCGCAAATGCGCGTGGGAAGCGAAGGGCCAGGATGCTACCATTTTAGATTTTAGATTGCAGATTGTAGATTGCGGCTCAATGCAACAGGAAGCGCTCATGCTGCGCGGCCTATACCCGTTTTAATTCTTAAAACTCATCAGCCATCCATGCGGCTCCGCCGCACGCCGACGGGATGAACATACTTCTCGGGAGGGCTGCGCCCTCCCAGACCCTCCCGCGGGCGGGGGTGTGGGGAAACCTGGTTTCCCCACACCCCTGCTTGAGGGTCAGGCCCTCCCGCGGGCGGGGGCGTGGGGGAACCGGGTTCCCCCATGCTCACCTCAGCCGTCCATGCGGCTCGCGCCGCACCACGCCGCGATGAACATCGCCTGGGAGCGCGGGCGGCCCGCCCGCGTCGCGTCTCCGCGGGTACGGTGACGGCCCCCCTCCCCAGCCCTCCCCCCGCTGGGGGGAGGGAGTCCGGCTCCTCCCCCCGGCGGGGGGAGATTAGGAGGGGGGTCAGCGCCGCATGCGCGTAGGTGAGCAGCCTATGTTCACGTTAGGTTCAAAGACCATCAGCGCTCGCGAGCGTGCGGCGTCTCTATGATCCTTTGGGAGCGCTATGTTCCCGCAATACATGCTTCTGCACCTTGCCCATGGCGTTGCGGGGCAGGCTGGCAACGATGCGGATCGTCCGTGGGCGCTTGTAGGCCGCCAGGCGCTCCCGGCAGAAAGCGTCCAGGTCCTCCGGGGCGGGGGGGGCCGCGGGGTCGCGGGGCACGATCGCCGCCGCCACACGCTCGCCAAACTCTGCGTCGGGCAGGCCGAAGACGGCGCACTCGGCCACCGCGGGGTGCGCCAGCAGCGCTTCCTCCACCTCGCGCGGGTAGATATTGTACCCCCCGCTGATGATCAACTCCTTCGCCCGCCCGGTGATGGTGTAGTAGCCGTCGGCGCCGCGCCAGCCCAGGTCGCCCGTGCTGAACCAGCCGTCGGGGTGGAAGACCTCGGCGGTGGCTTCCGGGTTGCGCCAGTAGCCGGCGCATACGTGCGGGCCGCGCACCTGGATCTCGCCGATCACCCCGTCGGGCACGGGTTGCCGCGTCTGCACGTCTACCACGCGGGCCTCTTGCCCGGGAAAGGGCATGCCCACTGCCCCGGGCCGGCGCTCGCCGTCGTAGGGGTTGGTCATGTTCATCCCCGTTTCGGTCATACCGTAGCGTTCCAGGATGCGCTGGCCGAAGAGTTCCTCGAAGGCGGCGAAGGTCTGCGGATCCAGCGGCGCCGAGCCTGAAACAAAGAGCCGTACCCGCTGTCCGGCCCGTCGCGCCAGTTCGGGGGCGGCCTGCGCCGCGGCGATCAGCCGGGTGTACATCGTCGGCACGCCGAAGAACAGGGTGTGGGCGCCGCTGGCCAGGGCCTCCAGCGCCGCCTCCGGCTCGAAGCGCGGCCAGAGGGTCAGGCTGGCGCCGGTGAGCAGGGTGCCGTGCACGCCTACCCCCAGCCCGTGAATGTGAAACAGCGGCAGGGTGAGCAGCAGTCGGTCCTGCGCCGTCCAGCGCCAGGCGGCGGTGACGGCGGCGCTGTTGGCCGCCAGGCAGCCGTGGGTGAGCATGGCTCCTCTGGCGCGCCCGGTGGTGCCCGAGGTGTAGGCCAGCACGGCCAGTTCTTCCGGCGCGGGGAGCGGGGGGAGGGCGACGGGTCGCGCTTCCTCCGGCGCCTGGCCGGCGGGCAGCAGCGCTCCCTCGGGAACCAGCAGCAGGGCCGGCGCTCCAGCGTCGCCACCAATGACCTGACGGAGCAGCGCGGCGCCGGCCCCGTCGGTGACCAGCGCGCGCGGTTCGCTGTCGCCAATGATGTGCCGCAGTTCTTGCTGGCGGTACTGGGTATTGATCAGCACCACCGCACCGCCCTGCAAGTGGGCCCCCAGGTAGGCGCCGAGGAAGGCCGCGCCCCCCGGCAGGAACAGCCCCACCCGGTCGCCCCGTTGCAGCCCCAGGGCGGCGTAGCGCGCCGCCCAGCCTTGCGCCAGGCGCAGCAGCCCACCATACGTCAATGCCTGATCGTCCCAGCGCGCGCACTCCCGCCCGGCATCGGCGCGGGCATGCTCCACAAAGGCGGCGAGGATCGAGGGTGGCGTGCGGTCCATGCGTGGCTCCTTCATCGTTTGGCAATCCTTGCCTAATAGTTAGTTAATCTACTCTTGATGCTCAGACGCTACAATCCTCCCGCGGTTCCAGGAGTCTAGCCGGTTATGTTCTGGGCGGGCTTCGCCTTCCCGGCCCCTCCACGTCGGCGGGGGCGTGGGGAACGTGGCTTCCTCTGCCGCAACCCTCCAGGTTGTGTTGCCGTTCAAGGCAGGTGGGCCAGGTAAGCCAGGTGTTCCCACCTTCCCGCAACCGGGCGAGGCGCGCGGGTTCCTGAAAGAGCCTGCTCCTCTCGCGGGACGTATCCGGCCAGGCTCTGAACAAGTATCCTGCGCGCGACGAGCGGCGACCGCTGCGGTCCTGCCCCGCGCGCGCCGGGCCATGCCTGCAAGGAGGAACGATGACCACGTTGTCACGTCGGCAATTTCTCAAGGGCGCGGTCGCCCTTGGGGCGGGGGCGGTGCTGTATCGCTACAGTGGGGGCTGGAAGATCATCCTGGCCGCCGGCCCCGAAGTGCGGCAACTGCGCCTGATCCATACCAACGACCACCACGCGCGCATCGAGCCGGCCACCGGCATCACCATTCGCGCCGGGAGCGCCAGCGGCACCCGCAGTCTTGGCGGCGTCTCGCGCCGCCGCACCATCTTCGATCAGATCCGCGCCGATACGAGCTGGACGGCGAACCTCACCTACCAGCAGGACAAGATCTTCGTTGACGCCGGGGATGTCTTCCAGGGCACGCTGTATTTTAACGCCTGGCGCGGCGAAGCCGATCACTATTTCTACAACAACCTGGGGTACGACGCCGTTGCCATCGGCAACCATGAGTTCGACCTCGGCGATCAGGCCCTGGCGGATTTCATCCGCGGAACGGGCTACCCCAACTCGACGACCACCAGTTTCCCCATCGTCAGCGCCAACATCACCGCGGGCGGCGCCTCGCCCCTCGCGCCCCTCTTCGAGGGCGATCTCTGGACCACCCCCGGGCGCTGGGCCAGGGCGGTCATCCGCACCCTGCCCAGCGGCGAGCGGGTGGGGATCATCGGTCTGACCACTGCCGAGACGCCGAACATCGCCAGCCCCTCGCGCGACGTGAGCTTCGGCGCCGATTATGCCGCGATTATCCAGCCGCTGATCGACACCCTGCGCGGCGCGCCGAACAACTGTCGCACGGTGATCTGCCTGTCGCATATTGGCTACGAAGGCGACCGCGCCCTGGCCGCCGCGGTGCGCGGGCTGAACATCATCGTCGGTGGGCACTCGCACACCCCGCTGCTGCCCACGGGCCTGGGCCTGACCCCCGGCGCCTCGCCGGTCGCGGCCTATCCGCAAATCGTTAAGGATCTCGACAACGAAGATGTGGTGATCGTGCAGGATTGGGAGTGGGGCAAGTGGATCGGCGACCTGATCGTCGGGTTTGATGCCGATGGACGGGTGAGCAGCGTCGGTGCGGCCAGCGCGGTCATTCCGGTGTGGGCCAACGACGTGCCCTCCAGCCGCTCGCCGCTGCCGGGCGAGCCGCCAACGGCCATCGCCCCCTTCGCCGGTTTCGAGACCGCCATCACCACCACCTTCAAGCCGCGCATCGACGCGCTCAACAACCAGATCTTCGGCGCCTCGCTGTCCGAACTGCCCAATGCCGACGTGCGCGCCCGCGAGACCGCCCTGGGCAACCTGATCGCCGACGCTTTCCGCGACCGTATCGCCAGGGCCGGAGGCAACCCCGAGGGCCTGCCGATTGTGGCGATCATCAACGGCGGCGGTATTCGCACCAGCCTCCCGGCAGGCGTGCTTACCGTGGGCCGCCTGCGTGAGGTGATGCCCTTCGGCAACACCCTCTGCTACGTGGACCTGACCGGCGCACAGCTCAAGGCCGCTCTGGAGAACGGCTACTCGGCGCTCCAGCCCGGCGCCGCGCGGGGCGCCGATCGCAACGCCGTCGGCACGGGGCGTTTCGCGCAGGTTTCGGGCCTCAAGGTGGCGGTGGATGTCTACGGCGACGCGGCGCAGCCTCCCTATCCCGAGACCTCGACCCAGCCGGCCATCCCCGCCCGTCGGGGCACGCGCGTGCGCAGCGTGGAAGTGCGGGTGGGCGACCGGTTCGAGCCGCTTGATCCGGCAAGGACCTACCGCGTGGTGACCAACAGCTTCATGCTCGGCGGTGGTGACGGCTACAGCGTCTTCACCTCCGGGGGCGATCTGGCCGACCCCTCGGTAGGCGGCGGCAGGAACCAGTTCAACACCTTCTTGATTGACGCCGACGTGGTGCAGGAGTACGTCGAGGCCCAGCCGAACCGGACCGTCAACCCGCGGGTGGATGGCCGCCTCACGGTCAGCTACCTGCTGCGGGTTCCTTTCGTCACCACCGCTAGAGCGGCGCAGCCAGCGGCCTTCTCCGACGCGGCGGATTGAGGCGACGGGAAGCCCTGAACGTTCTGCTTCTTGTTGCGCGGCGACGCCGCGCGTCCTCCTAAGGTCCTTGCAGGGGAGGGTGTGGGAGGGCGCAGCCCTCCCACACTTCGTTAGAGTTGATGCATCCCCTCGTCGTGCAGCGACAGCGCATGGAACCTGACGTAGTACAATAGCCGTAAGGCATGGTTTCGCTGTGCGGCCTTCGGCGTGCTCGTTCGGGGGAGGCGCGGAGGGTGCAGCCCCCGCCCCTCCAACGGGAACGCACGGGTGAACCATGGCGAACGCTCCTTCTCCTACCCTGAAAGGATCTGCACGATGGCAACCCTGGTGGCAACCTTCACCGACCCCCGCGATGCGGCGCTGGCGGCCGCGTCATTGCAGGCCAGCGGTTTTCGGGGCGTGACCGTCGGTTCCAGCGAGCCCGGTCCGAGTTCGTTCCTTGGTCTGGGCGAGTCGGTGGAGAGCTTCAAGAACCGTATCATCCTCGGTTCGACAATTGGTGGGGCGGCCACGGGCGCAGCGGCGCTGGGCTTCCTGGGCTTTGTCTCGATGGGGTTTACCGAGATCCGCAACATGGCCATGCTGGAAGATTTGCCCGGCGTGATCGTCTGGGCGCTCAGTTGGGCCATCGTGGGGCTGGTGCTGGGCCTGGTGGCCGGCCTGCTGGTGGGGGTTGTCGCCGCGCGCTTGCTCGCCGATGCCGCCGAGCGCGCCGCCGCCGAGGGCAAGGGAGTGTCGCGCCCACAGGTGCTCGTGCCGGTTTTCAACCTGGAGTCTGAAGAGGCCGCCCGCGCAGTGCTCAAAGATGTTGGCCCCTTCGAGATCGCCTGGCGACGCTGAGGTGACCATCGTTCGCCGGGTTCAGCCCCCCTCCCAGCCTCCCCCCGCTGGGGGGAGGCGCCGGGTTCCCGCCCCCGGCGAGGGAGGGTCAGGCCCTCGATCAGGGGGATGGGGAAACCGGGTTTCTCCATCCCCTCGCCCGCGGGAGGGTTGGGGCGGGCGCAGCCCTCCCAAAAACAACCTTATGTTCATTGCGGTGTTGTGCGGCGGAGCCGCATGGATGGCTGAGGTGACCATCGTTCGCAGGGTTCAGCCCCCCTCCCAGCCTCCCCCCGCTGGGGGGAGGCGCCGGGTTCCTGCCCCCCAGCGGGGGGAGGGCTGGAGAGGGGGGGCCGTCACCTTGCCCGCGGAGACGCGACGAGGGCGGGCCGCCCGCGCTCCCAGGCGATGTTCATCGGGCGTGGTGCGCGAATCCCATGGGCGGCTGAGGTGAATATGGGGGAACCCGGTTCCCCCATCCCCCCGCCCGTGGGAGGGTTTGGGCGGGCGCAGCCCGCGCGCAGGCGGATGAGGCAACCGGGTTTCCCCATCCTCTGCGGATGCGGGCCGGAGGCCCGCGCACCCAGGCCCCGGCCCACGGGAGCGCGCAGTTCTTCCCAGGCCTGCCCTCAGTCTGCCGCGTCGGGACCGAGGATGACCACCACCTGCGCTTCACTCGCCAGCCCGGCAGGTAGCGGGCCATTCACCAGTTCGGCCCCCAGGGTGCGGGCCACCCGGCGGCTCGTGGCCGGGTGATTGGAGGGGTTGTACACCACCGTGCGCTCCACCGTGAAGGGCGCGTTGTCGGGAACGAGCACCCTGAACCCCGCCCGTTCGAGATCCAGGCTGACGCTGCGGGCCAGGCCCGGCACATCGGTGCCGTTGAAGACCTGCACGACAGCCCGCTCGGCGGCTTCGCTCGGCGGGCGTTGCCACTGGTCGAGCACCGCCTGCACCGCTGCCGGATCAAAGACCAGGTTGCTCCCGTTTTCGTACAGGATCTGCTCCGGCCCGAGCTGAAACTGCCCCAGCGTCTCGGGGTCCAGCCCGCCTGCCAGGATCATCAGGCCGAGGAGCGTGTCGAGGCGATCCACCGGCAGGGTGGTGACCACCGGCGGGGTCGCCCCTTCCTGGCCGGCCATGGCCCGCAGCAGGCCGGGAAGGGTCAGGGCGCGGCCCACCCAGCCCCTGGCCCGCAGTTCCTCGAGCACTGCCCGCGCCACCTGTTGCTGCCGCTGCGCGCGTCCGAAGTCGCTATCGGCGTGACGGGTGCGGGCGTAGATCAAGGCCGTCTTGCCATCCATGCGCTGCGGCCCGGGTTGGAACTCGACCCGCATCGTGCCAAAATCTTCCGTCGGATACTCCTCGTCGAGGATGTAGCGCGGCACGTCGATCGTTACCCCGCCCAGGGCGTCAATGAGGCCCTCGAAGCCGGCGAAGTTCACCGTCGCCATGAAGTCAACCCGCATGCCGCGCCGACGCAGGTCGAGGAACTCCTCCACCGTGGCGGCGGCCAGGGCCATGCCCCCTTCCTGGGGCGTCACGTCGGGGCCGTAGCGATCCGCCGCCTGGGCGTGGCCCTGACCGTAGGCGACATTGATCTTGGTGACCCCGACACCCTCCACCTCCACCTGCGCGTCGCGCGGGATCGAGAGCAGCGACACCCAGCGACTGCCCGCGTCGAGGCGCGCCAGCAACAGCGTGTCGCCCCGCACGCCTTCCTGGGGATAACCGGCACGCTCGTCCACCCCGATGATCAGCACATTCGCCCCGAAGAGCGGCGTGGCGATGGGCGGGTTGTCGCGCACGTCTCGAACGGTGATGACCCGGGCCAGTGAGTGGACCTGCCAGTAGAACAGCCCCGCCACAACGAGGAGCGCCGCGACGCCGATGAGCAGCGCCAGACGCGCGCGCCCCCAGAAGGCGCCGCGACCCCGGGGCGCGGCCCGCTGGTCCGGCGCACCCTGGCGGGGCAACGCCACCGTTCGGTCGGTGTAGGCTTCGCCGCCTTCGTAAAACGGGCGGCGGTCAGGCGATTTCTTCACGTTTTGCATCCCTGGAGCATGAGAGAGCCTGTTGCGCACTATTGCTCCTAAACCTCTCTCTGCAACACTGCCCCGCCGTAGGCCGGCAGCCAGACGGTCGCGCCGTGCGCCTCCGCTTCGCCGGTGGCCAGCGCCACGCTCCAGCGCCCTGGCGGCAGGGCGATCGGCCCCGGACGCGGGCCGTTGTTCAGCGCCACCAGCCAGGCTTCGGCTTCACCGCACACGCAGGCGTAGTGCCCGAGGGCGTCGTCGAGCGCCACGGTGCGCCGCGGGCCGCGCCAGACCCGCGCCGTTGCCCGTCGCAGCGCGCCAAGCCGCCGGTAGAACGCCAGCACATCGGCATTCTGGGCGCCATCCCAGGGCATCGGCAGGCGCGACTCCTCGGGGTGCGCGCTGCCGTCGGGATGGCGCACGTCACGCTCCTGGCTCAGGCCCACCTCGGTGCCATAGTAGATGATCGGTGGATGCGGCAGGGTGTACTGGCAGAGGGCCGCCAGCTTCAGCCGGCGCGTGTCGCCCCGCACCACCCAGAGGAAGCGGTTCATATCGTGGTTGTCCAGAAAGCTGGGCATCACGAAATCGGGGGGGAAGGCCTCAAAATGGCGGCGCAGAAAACTGGCGAACTGGCTGGCCTTCAGGTCGCCGAAGGCAAGGAAGCGGCGCAGCGCCTGGAGCAGCAAGAAGTCCAGGCAGCCGTCCAGCCGCCCGTAGTAGGAACGCAGCATCTCGGCGGTGTCTACCGCCTCGCCCAGGCCGATGGCGTCAGGACGGACGGCCCGCGTGGCGGCGCGGAAGGCCGTCCAGAAGGCGTGGGACGGGCCGATGGTGTAGTCGAGCCGGAAGCCGTCAATGCCCTGTTGCAGCCAGTGGACCGCCGGGTCAATCATCATGCGCCGCGCCACGGGGTGATCGGTGTTCACCTGCGGCATGGCCGGCACGCCGAAGAAGGCGACGTACCGGTCGGGGTACTCGGTGAAGATGAACCAGTCGCGGGCCGGGCCGTAGGGGGCGCGCAGCGCCGCCTGGAAGGCGGGGTGCTGGTCGGAGACATGGTTGGCGATGTAGTCGAGGAGCACGCGCATCCCCCGCGCGTGGGCCTCGGCGATAAGGGTCCGCAGATCCTCGAGGGTGCCCAGGCGCGGCTCGACCGCGTAGTAGTCGGTGGCATCGTACCCGTGGTGCGAGGGCGAGGGGAAGATCGGCGACAGCCAGATGATGCTGGCCCCGAGTGACTGAATGTAGTCAAGGCGCTCGATCACCCCGGCCAGGGTGCCGCCATAGTGGCCCATCAGCGTCGCGGGGCGGGCGAACGGGCGCCCCCCGCCGGGGTTGAAGCGGTCCACGAACACCTGGTAGATCAACCCGTCGTGGAGCCAGGCGGGCGTCCGTTCCTCGTCCACGGCGTAGGCAAAGGTGCGCCTGCCGCGCACGAAGGTCAACTCGAACTCCTGGCCCACCTCACGCAGAAAGACGTCCCCCGGCCCGACCTCGCCCAGCACCGCGCCATCGCCGGCGATGCTGCCGATAATTTCCCCGGCCCAGACGCTGCGTGGGTGATGCTCGGACCAGGCCTCGATGCGGTACTGCACGATCACGCCGGCGGGTTGCGGCGGCAGGGTTGCGCGCCACTCTTCGAGGTACCCCCACAGGAAGGTGTTCCACTCGCTGCCGACCCGCTCAAAGGCGACCGCCAGAACGCCGGGCGCCGGCACGCCGCGCGCGCCCGCCGGTTCGCTGCCGTCGGTGGTGAAGTAGCAGGTCACGTGGTCGGCCACCACTGCGGGGCCCAGACTGACCCGCAGGGTTACCGCCTGCTCCGGCAGGGGGTCGGCGGGTTCAATGCGGTGCCGATGGCTGACGCCCGACAGTTCGGCCTTGAGGAAGCCGAGCCGCCGGGCGTCGGTAGCCATGGTGCCAAAGATAAAATCGGCTGAGACGTCATCCATACCCGCGCTCTCAACCCTTCACCCCGCCCAGGGTCAGGCCGCCGACGATGTAGCGTTGCAGCAGCAGGTAGACGATCGCCACCGGCAGCGAGACCAGGATCGAGAAGGCGGCGAAGCGCGACCAGGGCACCGAGCCGGCGTACTGCCCGGTCATGTTGTAGAGCGCCATGGCCAGCGTGAAGTCCTTCGGGTTCGTGAGGAACTGCCAGGAGAGGAAGAACTCGGTCCAGCCGCCGGCGAAGCTGAGAAAGCCGGTGACGGCCAGGGCGGGCACGGCCAGCGGCAGCACGATCTGGAAGAAGATCTGGTTGGGGCTGGCCCCGTCGATGATCGCGGCTTCCTCGAGTTCCCTGGGGATGGTGTCGAGGTAGCCCTTGAGGTTCCAGATGGCGAAGGGCAGCGCGCCCGAGATCATAGCGATGCCCACACCGAGCAGCGAGTTGCGCAGCACAAAGACGTCGCTGGGGGCCGGGGCGAAGGCCGTGTAGATCAGCGCCAGGCTGAGGAGCAGGGCGACGCCGCCGACGGCGTAGGTGCCGCTGCTGGCGGTGCCGGCGCGCAGCGCGGGAACCACGATCATCAGCCCGAAGCCGATCACCAGCGCCGCGGCGACGATCAGGGCGATGCTCAGCAGGCTGCTGCTGATGCGGATGCCGTTGAGCAACGCGAAGAGCGGCGCGATCGTCGCCACTGCGGGCAGCACGGTGATCGCCAGCACGGCGATCATCATCCACTGGCGCCCCGGGAACTTGAAGCGCGAGAAGGCGTAGGCCGCGCTGACGCCGATCAGCAGCGCGAAGAGCGCGACGCCCCCGGCCAGTTTCAGGCTGTTCAGCGCCAGTTCGGTGAAGGTCACCGGGTTGGCCGTGGGCCGGTCGAGCACGGCGCGATAGGCCTCGAGCGAGGCGCCGGGCGGAATGAGCCGCAGTTCGGTGGGCCGGGCGATGTTGCGTGGGTCGAGCGACATGCTCACGATCCACAGAATGGGGAAGAGCACCGTCGCCGCGATGAACAGGCAGAGGGCCTGGAAGAGCAGTTGCTGCCACCACTTGAGCTGGCGGCCGGCGGCCGTGCTGCCCTTGCGCGTCCGTGTGGCGGTGGTTGTGGCGACACTAGACATCGTAGCTCTCCGTTGCGCGCGAGATGCGGTTGGTGATCAGGAAGATCGGGATCAGCACCAGGGCGATGATGACCGAGAAGGCCGCGGCCACACCAAAGAGTTGCTGGGCATTCACCAGCTTGAAGGCCTGGGTGACCATGATCTCGGTCTGGCCAAGCGGGCCGCCGCCGCTCATGAAGTAGATGATATGGAAGAGGTTAAAGGTGGTGACGATGCCGACCATCGCCGCCGGCACCATAGCCGGGCGCAGCAGCGGCAGGGTGATGTTCCAGAACTGCTGCGGACCGGTGGCGCCGTCAATCGCGGCGGCCTCGTACATCTCCTTGGGGATGGACTGCAACGCCCCGGTGGCCACGATGGTCATGAACGGCCAGCCCAGCCAGATGTTGGCGATAAGCATGGCGTAGTAGCTCAGCGGCAGCGGCATGCCAGGAATCGGCGGCTCGATCTGGTTGAACCAGCGGATGTTCACCGGCGCGCCCGCGAATATGCCCAACAACTGGTTGATCGCGCCGTACTGGTCGTCGAACATATTGCGCCAGACGGTGGCGATCACGATGTTCGGCAGCACCATGGGCAGAATGTACAGCGCGCGGTAGATCTTGCGCCCCCAGAGGCCCTCGACGTTCAACAGCACCGCGATCAGGATGCCCAGCGCCACGTGGAACGCCACGTTCGAGAAGGTCCACCACAGGTTAAAGCCGAGCAGGCGCCAGAAGTTGAAGGTGCCACCGAGTCTGGCGACGAACTGGGGATTATTGGTCAGGATGTCACTGTAGTTCTTAAAGCCGACGCCCTGGGCCGGGCGGTAGTTGGGCGGGGGCTGCCCATCGGGGCCGAAGCGGTTGAGGGTCTGCTTGCCCTCCTCCTTGATTACCCCGTAGTCGGTGAAGGACATCCAGACCTGGTAGGCCAGGGGGTAGAAGGTGACCAGCGCCATGATCAGCGCGGCCGGGATCAGGTAGACCAGCGGGGTCCGCAACTGTCGCCAGGCCTCGCCCGCCAGCGAGCGGGCCGCCCTGGGCTCGAGCGTGGCCATGCCCGGGTTCGTCGCAGCCATACGGCTTCCTCCATTGGACTGACGCTGCGCGCAACCTTGACGCCAGGAAGCAACGCGGGATACTGCTTAACTATACCAGAATCTGGGGTGATTGGCTTTGTTCCGGGAAATAACCAGGTTATCCCGGGCTGCTGAGGCAGGGGGATGGGGAAACCTGGTTTCCCCATCCCCCCTCCAGACGACCAGGAACACAGAGTCCCCGGGACTACGCCCTTCCAGACCCTCCCCATGGAGGCAGCCGGAGAGGCGCCTGGTAGGCTTGCCTTCTCAGGCTACTTGCCATTAGCGGTATTCATCGTCGCGCAGGCCTCGCTGATCGCCGCGGCCGGATCGGCGCCGCCGTCGAGCACCTTAGTAATCGCGTCGCCGAAGGGCGTCCAGAAGTTGCTCATCTCGGGGATCTGCGGGCGGGGCACGCCGGTCTGAGCGGCCTCTTCAAAGCCGGCGACCAGCGGATCGGCGATCTCGAGGTCGGTGCGGGCGGGCACATGGCCGGCCTTCTCGACGTAGAGCTGCATCGACTCCTTGCTGGTGAGGAACATAGCCAGGGCCACCGCGCCGGCCGGATTGGGGCTATTGACGCTCACATAGAAGCCGTCAACGCCGGTGAGCGGGCCGGCCGGGTTGGTCGCCCCGGGCATGGGGGCCACGCCCAGGTTGTCGCCCAGCGTCTCGCGGTAGTCGCCGAGTTGCCATGGACCATTGACGATCATATCGGCCTTGCCTTCCTTGAAGAGCGAATCGGCCTTGCCGGTATCGATCGAGAAGGTCACGTTCGGTTCGGCTTTCAGCGTCTTGAGGAAGGTGAACCACTCCACGCCGCCGGCCTGGTCGGCGATGCACCTGCCGTTCTCGTCCATCAGCCGGCCACCGAAGGCCTGCAGCCAGCCGAAGTTGTGATAGACGATCTGGTTGAACACCGCGGTGTTGCCGCCCCGCACGGCCGCGAGCAGTTCGTCGGTGGTGGCGGGCGGGGTGGCGACTTTGCTCTTGTTGTAGTAGAGCGCCACGGCCTTGAACGACTCGGGGATGGCGTAGAGCTTGCCGTCGAGGCTCATGCCCTCGATGGCCAGCGGTGAGGCATTCTCGGCCTGCAGGGCGGGCACGTAGGCCCTCAGGTCGGCCAGCAACCCGGCGCGCACCTGGTCGCCCAGGCTGTCGTTCGGCGCGATGAACATATCGGGGCCGCCGCCCGCGGAGACCTCGTTCTGGAACTTGGTGAAGATCTGGTCGAAGGGGATCTGCAGGACGGTGATCGTCGCGTTGGGGTAGGCGGCGCGGGCGCGCTCGATCAGTTCGTTGATCACCTCTTCCTCGTTGCTGCCTGTCCCATAGGCATGCCACAGGGTGATGGCGCCCTCGATGGCCATGCCGCCGGCGGGCGGGGCCGTCGTGGCGCCGGTGGGCGGGGCGGTGGTGGGTGCGGAGGCCGTGGTCGGCTGGGCGGCGCCGCCGCCACACGCGGCCAGGATCAGCGCGACCAGCGCGCTGAGCGCAACCAGCAAACTGAAGCGTTTCATGATCCTGATGCTCCTTAGCTAAAGATTAGGGGACCCACCTGCGTTCCCGTTGAGGGGGCGGAGAAGGGCGTCTCCTCGCCATCCCCGTTCCGCTCGCGGCGGACAGCGCCCTCCGCGCCTTCCCCAAACCGGTACGCAACAGGCCCCGCAGCGAAACCACGTCCAGGGGACCATCTCAAAACGGGTGATGGCTGCGTGTTGGCGGAGGGTTGGGAAAGCTGGTTTCCCCACACTCCTGCCAGAAGGGAGGGTCTTGCCCTCTCAAAAACACCTGTACACCCGTTATGTGCGGTCTCACGGCGTTTTGAGATCGTCCCTGCATACGGCCAGCGATGGCCACAAGTTGGCAATCTGTTCCAGGGAGAACCTGTAGATGTGGGGAATTGCTGAGGTGGGGCGAAAAAACCGGCGGTTCCTCGTGGCGCCTTCGCCACAGCCCTCGACGTTCCCGGCGTGCTACCTTCCACGCCCCTCGCGGGGGCGGGAATGCGGAGGGTTCTGGTCCCTCCTGTCAGCTATGCTCCTTCGATCCTATAGCCTCACCCCCTTTCCGTAGGCCGATCAGGCGCCGGACGCATAACCCCTCTGAGGAAGGCCGAAGCGTTGGCGCAGCCAGGGCTTCGGCCTTGCGGAGCGGGGGCCGCCCCATCACAGTCGCTCAGATGGAGTACCGTCCATATTGACCAGATCGGCCCGCAAGCCGTCACGCAGCCTGGTGAGGAAGGCGAGCAACTGGCGCTGCTCATCGGGGTCGAGGGCGCCCATGCGCCGTTCGATCGAGCGCTCGTGGGCCGCGCGGGCCCGGTCGCGCGTCTCCCGTCCCTGGCCGGTGAGCACCACCCGCTGCACGCGGCGGTCGTCGGGGTCGGCCTCGCGGCGCACCAGCCCGGCGCTTTCAAGGCGATCGACGATGCGCGTGATCGTGCTCTTATCCACGAGCAGCCGCTCGCTGAGATCGGTCAGGCGCCAGCTTGCTTCCCCGTCCAGCAGCAGCAGTACGGCGAACTGCGAAGGGCTCAGGTTGAAGGCGCGCAGCACCCGGCGGTCACCGTCGTCCAGTAACACATAGATGTCGTGAAACATACGGTACTGCTGGCTGGGTTGCGAGGACATAGACTGCTGTGATTGTTGACACGAGTTATATCAGATCTGGTAGAACCTGCTGCGCGGCGCAGCGGCGTTCGTTCCCCCTCGGCGCTGGTTGCCACGGCGCGCGGGCGGTACGCCCGCAGACGGCCAGGGGCGCGCCGCGCTTCCATGACCGGTCACCGCGCTGCGTGCGGGCGAGACGCCCGCGCGCGGGCCGCGCGGGGACGGGCGCCGTTCCGGCGCGCCAGGAACATCCAGGAACGACCATGGGTTGAAAAACGCTTGCTCCTGGGCGCCGTGATATCGTTGTTAAAGCAATTATTGGCGGCGCAATTTCACCGTTGGGAGTGTACACCCAGGGTAGGGTTTCGTCAAGCCTGGCCACTGTTGATGAGTAGGGCTACGTCAATGTCCAGTTCCTCGTGGTATACTACGCAGCGAATATGGTGCGAACCTTACCCGCCGCCAGGATCCAGTTATGCCCGTCCGTGTGCCCCTCACCTCCAGCGGACCACTCGTGGAGGCGGAGTTTGTCTCCCGGCCCAATCAACTGGTTGTGGAAGCCCGCCTGGGGCGCCGGATGGTGCGCGCCCATCTGGCCGACCGGGGGCGCCTGCTCGATCTGCTGGTTCCCGGCGCGCGCCTGTTACTGGCGCCCCGCGAGGAGATTGGGCGCAAGACCGGCTATCAGGCGATTGGCGTCTACCACAATGGCGATCTTGTCTCCCTGGACACGCACCTGGCGAACCGGCTGGTGGTCGCGGCCCTGGCCGCGGGGGCGCTGCCGCAGTTCGCCCGTTACACCAGGGTGCAGCGCGAGGTGATGATCGGCGAGCACCGCTTCGATTTTCGCCTCAGCGAGGGCCTCAACACCTGTATCGTCGAGGTCAAATCGGTCAGCAAGGTCGAGCAGGGCCTGGCCCGTTTCCCCGACGCACCCACCGACCGGGGCCGCCGCCAGGTGCTGGCCCTCACCCAGATGGCCCGCAACGGGCAGCGTTGCGCCATCGTGTTCATCATTCAGCGCCAGGCCGCGCGGGCCCTGGTTCCCGATGATGTGGACCCTGAGTTTGGGCGCGCCCTGCGCGGCGCCATCACCGCCGGGGTCGAGGTGTATGCCTATCTCTGCCCCCTGACGCCCGAGGGGCTGACCCTCGGCGAGCCGGTGATGGTCTATGGCTCCGTTGAGGCGATCCCCAGGGCGCGACCGCTGTAAAAGCCCCGACGCAGCAAACAAACCTACGGGCGCAATCCAGAGGCGCGCAGGTGCGCATCGAGCCAGGCGGCCTCATCCGGCGTGAGGTCGGGGGGCGGCGGCGGTTGCCGGTAATCGATCCGCAAATCGTAGCGCGCGTTGCGATACACCTGCTGCAGCAGGTGGGTGAGCGGCAGCGGCGTATCGGGATCGGGGGAGCGCAGCGGCACAGGAACGGTGGGCAGCGGCCTGTCGAGCGGGCAGACCCAGATATCGACGGCGGGCCAGCGTTCGGCGCGACTGAGGAAGACGAAGTACGGCGCAGCGGGAAGCGGGTCGGGGCGCGCCAGGCGCGGACGCCGACCGCCGCGCAGCAGGTCGATTTCCAGCAGATGGACGCCGCTGCGAAACAGGTCCTGCCGCTTTTGCTCGTAAGCGTCGGCGCCGTCGGGGGCGGGGCGCTTGTTGGCCGGGGAAAGCAGTTCGATGGCGGTGACGAGGGTCCCGTCGGTGACGGAGCGGAGTTCGACGCGGGCGTAGCGGGTGGGGACCTCGAGGAGCGCCGCGCCGGTGAGCGAAGGGGCGTCGACCGCGGCGGGCAGGACGGCGACGGCGGCAGGTTCGCGTTCATAGACGCCGACATCGGGGACGAGCGCGCGGCGCGGGGCGGCGATCTCAATCTGCTCGAGCGCGACGTAGGGGGCGATCTGCGCAATGTACCCCGGCGCAATCCGCGCCTGAAGGTAGTCACGAATAGCAGTAATCAGCCCGGTATGGACATCCGGCCACAGGCTTGATCGCTCCAGATAGGGGTCCATCCCCGGAAACGGCGGTTCCATAGGCGCCTCCTGCTGCGTGTGAGACGCATGATACCATGCCCTACCCGCCCGCGCATCGCCCCGACATCGGCATCCGGTTACAGGCGCGATCCGCAGGCGCGCGGATGCGCTCCGAAGGCCACCTACGCGGCCCGGATGAGCAGCCTGCGCCGGCTGCGCAACCCGGGGCGCAGCCGGCTGCCCAGGAAGCCATGACCGACGCGGCGGCGCCGCCGCAAGATCAGGACGCCCAGGCCTGCAACTGCGCAAACTGCTGTATCCACATCTGCTTCACTAACGCCGGAGTGGAAGCTACAATAGACGACAAGGCGCCTGCGCCCAGGATTTCGAAGATAGACACAACAGCACCGTTCCATGAGCGCCAGATATCGCTTTTTCGCCGACCACGAGGCCGCGTTGCAGTGTATTCAGAGCACACTCGCCCACGCACGCGACGTGCGCATTGCAACGGCATACTTTGAAGCGTCGGGGTATCAGGTGTTGCGGAACGCCTTGCGCGGCAAGCGCGTGCGTCTGCTGGTTGGTCGCCCCGAGGGAGGGGAAGACCGCGTCAGGGACATGCTGAACGAGTTTCTCCAGGAACTTTCGACGGGAATACAGGAAAACCGAACGCATGCGCTCCGGGAGCTTCTGGACGCGCTCAAGCATGGGTGGATGACCGTTGCCGTCGGTTCATCCGGCGCGCAACCGCCGTCCTGGTGGATGGCAGGGTATGTGTATCACCATGCAAAACTCTACATCGCCGACACCACTGCCGTCGTCGTGACCTCTGCCAATTTCACCAGGCACGGATTATGTCAGAGCCGCGAATCGGGGTATGTGGTCGTCAACCCGGAGGATGTCGCGTTCTTTGTCGAACGCTTTGATCACTACTTTGCCCAGGCGGTTTCCATCACCCAGGAGTTCATCGAAGCGCTCGAAACATGGCTGGATCAGTATGACCCATACATTATCTATGCTCGCGCACTGCTAGAACTCTATGAAGTGTCGGAGGAAACCGTTCCACCAAGGTTGCCTCCGCTAGCGGACTATCAAAAAGGCGCTACATCCGGTGTTCTTCATGCGTTGCGCGATCATGGCGGCGCGTTTTTTGTCGCATCCACAGGACTGGGGAAAACGGTGATTGCTGCGCATGTCGCAGCGTATCTCCACATGCACGACGACGTGCATACGGCAATTGTTATTTGCCCTGCCGGCATGCGGCAGACGTGGCGGCGGTGGATGCGCGCGGCGCATCTCTCCAGCGCGGAATTCTCGTATCACACCCTCCGACGAAAGGACGGCGACAGCAACCTTCCCGCGCTAGAAAGCGAACTGCGTGCCGCAACGGGGGAAACGCTGATTATTCTGGACGAATCGCACCACCTGCGTAATGAAGATGGCGACAACGGATTGCGTTTGAGTAACAAACGCATTAAAAATGCCGTTCACAAGAACGGCGCGAAGATCTTGCTGCTGACCGCAACGCCCTATGGGAAGAACGTTAAAGATGTGCAGAACCAGTTGGAACTTCTCCCCGCACCAAAAGATGCGCTTCCGACGCCAATCGGTTTGGAATTGGACATCTCAAAGTGGATGATAAAAGAACTCCGCGAATTAAGCAATCTTCCGATCTGTGCGGTTTTAAACACGCCAGACGTGGTTCGCTATTTCGGTAATCAAGACGATGACGGCAACCGGTTTGTTCGCTTTGGTGACAAGATTCGTTATTTTCCTCATCGGATACGACTGGAAACCGTTCACTACGATAATCCATTTGACGAGTTTTTTGCCGACTTGCTTGAAAGCAGATTACTCTATAAAGCTGCTGATACCGGTGAAAAAACATCAAAAAAACGCCGCACCAGGCAAATGGAGTTAGTTCTCAAGCAATTCACTCTGGAAGAAGGTGAGACCTTTTCTACACAATCAGGAGAACGTTTACCCCTGCAAGAGGCATTATTGTTGCACCAATTCTGCTCATCGCCCGAAGAAGCGCTCGATGTCTGCTCGAAACTCAAAGCAGGGGACTATGCCTACTCGTTCGCGCGTCAGCGCGAACTGACCGCATTTGTTGAAGAACAGGAAGGTTCATTGCGTCGCTGGAAAGACCCAAAGAACGACCCGAAGTTTCAAAAGTTGGTCGAGATCATTCATCGGCACGAAACGGAGAAGGTAATCATCTTTTGCGAATACCACAACACAGCAACCTATGTCGCTGCCAGTTTGAAAAACTTGATTCCCAACCTGTCTGTTGAGACCACCGTGGGGAAGAGCGACGCCGAATTGGAAAACGTCCTGCGCCGCTTTGCCCCGATTGCCAACGACGCCCGCGATGTCGAGGATGCAATCCGCGTGCTCGTCGCCAGTCGCGCCGTTTCTGAGGGATATAACTTGCAAGATGCGTCAATCCTGGTCAATTACGACCTGCCCTGGACCGTGTTGCAACTGGCGCAGCGCATGGGGCGAATTTTGCGCCCCTGGGAGACGCCGCGCACTATCACGATTTACCATTTCGTCCCTTCGACCATGAACCATCCGCGTATTTCCCATGCCCGTAACTGGAACGAACGGTTGAAGCATCGCAGCAATGAACATCGTTCCCTAGCGCAGATCCCGGTCATGGTTCACGATGAAAGCAAACGCGATCAGTTATCCCGTGAACTTGAGATGGAAACCCTGGCTCGGGAACTCTATCTTTCTGACGAAACACGTACCGATCTTGATCTGGACGAGGTTCTGCAGTTTGTCAGTCATGTGGATGAACTCAGAACCAGCGATTTTTACCACGATCTGTCTACCATCCGCAATCCTGATTCCATTCGACGACTCCCCAGTGGCATTCGCAGCGCAATGGCGAAGATGTCGGGACAACAACGCCTGTTTCTCCTGGTGCGCCACGGGCGCAAGTTGTATCCGATTTTCGCCGACAGGCACGGTCATCAATTGCCCGAGTCCTGTCGCCGCGACGCCGTGATGCGCGCCATTCGCTGCACGCCCGAAACCCCGAAAGCGCCCTTTGACGAGTATCCGGATGATGATACATTTGATCGATGGATCGAGCAAACGCGACGAACATGGGCAGAAAAAGCAGGGATTTTGCCCGACTCCGTGCAGATCGTCTGCGCCCTGGCGCTCGTGTGATCCAGAATGGCCCTCCATGCGGCTGCGCCGCACACGAACAGGATGAAAAGAGGTTCTTCCTGGGAGGGCTGCGCCCTCCCAAACTCTCCCGCGGGCAGGGGCGTGGGGAAACCCGGTTTCCCCATCCCCCGCGTAAGGGCGTATGTTCACGTTAGCCCGACGGAACCAGGCGCCGCACAGAATGTCAGGCCACCCCCACGCCGGTGGGACCCATGACTTAGCGCCTGCGCCTCGTGGTATACTACGCGCGGAATATGCCGCGAACCTTCCCGCCGCAATGAAGGGATGACCCGTGCGCGCGCGATGCTCACGCCTGATCGTGATACTGGCCCTGCTCCTCCTGGTCGCCTGTGGTGGTCAACCCGCCGCGCCCTCCACCGTCGCAGCGCCGTTCGAGACGCGCTACCGCTCTATGAGCTTCGATCAGATCGCCGAGGCTGCCCGCGGGCAGACGGTGACCTGGTTCATGTGGGGCGGCTCGGACGCGATCAATGCCTATGTCAATGGCTATGTGGCCGGCGCGCTCAAGGAGCGCTATGGGATCACCCTCAGACAGGCGCCCGTCACCGATATTGTCGAGACGGTCAACAAGGTGCTGGCCGAGAAACAGGCCGGGAAGGATACCGGCGGCTCGGTGGATCTGATCTGGATCAACGGCGAGAACTTCCGCACCCTGAAGGAGGCCGGGGCGGTGTTTCGCAACTGGGCCGACCTGCTGCCGAGCAACCAGTTCGTGGATTGGGAGAATCCCTCCATCGCCTACGACTTCGGCTTTCCGGTCGAGTACGATGAGTCGCCCTGGGGATCGGCCCAGTTCGTGATGGAGTACGACAGCGCGCGGCTTGCCGAGCCGCCCCGGAGCGTCGAGGCGCTGCTGGAGTGGGCCTGCGCCAATCCGGGCAAGTTCACCTACCCCGCGCCGCCCGATTTTACCGGCAGCGTCTTCGTGCGCCACGTCTTCTACGCCGCCGCCGGGGATTATACCCAGCTCCTCGGTCCCTTCGACGAGGCGCGTTATGCCCCCGTCGCCGAAAAGACCTGGCAGATGCTCAATGCGTTGGAACCATGCCTCTGGCGCGGCGGCGCAACCTATCCTCAGACCAATACCGCCCTCTACGATCTGTTCTCCCGCGGCGAGGTCTGGATCTCTATGAACTATAGCCCGACCCACGCGGCAAACCAGATCGCCCGCGGGGTGTATCCCGCCACCGCCCGCACCTGGGTCTTCGAGAGCGGCACCATCGCCAATACCAACTATGTGACCATTCCCTACAACGCGGCCAATAAGGCCGGGGCCATGGTCACGGCCAATTTCTTGCTCTCGCCCGAGGCGCAGTATGAGGCTGCGAAGCCCGAGGTGGTGGGGTGGAGCACGCCGCTCTCCTTCGCGAAGTTGCCCCGGGAGTGGGTCGAGAAGTTCGACGCCCTGCCCCGCCCCGAGGCGGTGCTGCCCGCCGACGAACTCGCCGCGCGCCAGCTCTCCGAGTTGCAGGCCCCCTGGCTGACGCGCATCGAGGAGGACTGGATCGCCAATGTTCTGGAGCGCTGACCCCGAACGGCCGCGGATCTGGCTGATGCTCGCCCCGATGCTGGCGGTGGTGGTCTTGCTCTTCGGCGGCGGTCTGTTCTTCGCGCTCATCCAGTCGTTCGGCTATTTGCCGCTGATCGGGCAGACGGCCTTCAGCCTCGGGGCCTATGCCGCAGTGCTGCGGCAATCCTCGTTTCTTGCCTCGCTGCTGCTGACGTTGTACATCGCCGCGACCGCGACGGTGATCGCCACCATCCTGGCGGTGACGGTGGCCCTGGCCATCCGCGCCACCACCCGCGGGCGCCAGGCGCTGAGTTTCATCTTCCAGTTCAACCTGCCCATCCCCCACCTGGTCGGCGCGGTGGCCGTGGCCGATGTGCTCAGCCAGAGCGGGTTGCTCGCCCGCCTGGCCGCGGCCTTCGGGCTGATTGATGACCCTGGTCAGTTCCCTGTCCTGGTCTTCGACCGCGCCGGGGTGGGGATCATCGCCGAGTATGTCTGGAAGGAGACCGCCTTTATCGGGGTGACCGTGCTGGCGGTGCTCCACGCCATCGGGCCGGAGTACGAGGAACTGGCCCGCTCCCTGGGCGCGAACCGCTGGCAGCGGTTTCGCCTGGTGCTGCTGCCGCTGATGCTGCCGGGGGTGCTGGCGGCCTCGGTTATCGCCTTCGCCTTCTCCTTCGGCGCCTTCGAGGTGCCCTATCTGCTCGGCGCCAGTTATCCGCAGGTGTTGCCGGTGCTGGCCTACAAGCGCTACACCGCAGTGGATCTGGCCGCGCGGGCCGAGGCGATGGCCCTGTGCGTGATCATCACCCTGGTCGCCGGCGCCGCGATTGTCGCCTATCTCCACGTGAGCCGGCGCTACCTGCGCCGCGAGGCCGATTGACGATGGGTGCCCCGCGATCTCCTGCCAGGCTCGCGCTACCGCGCCCGCCCCTGCTGCGCTGGTTGGTCCTGGCGGCAATGGTGATCGGCATGCTCCTGCCGATCGTGCCGCTGGTCATCTGGTCGTTTGCCTTTCGCTGGAGCTTTCCTGATGTGCTGCCGGAACGCTGGAGCCTGCGGGCCTGGCGCTACCTGGCCGCTCCCGAGTCGCAGGTGCTGCCGGCTCTGCGCGACAGCCTGTTGCTCGCCGGGGCGGTCACGCTGCTCGCCACGCTCATCGGCGTGCCCGCCGGGCGCGCCCTGGGCATGTACCGCTTCCGGGGCCGCGCCCTGATCGAGATGCTCATCCTGGCCCCGCTGATCGTTCCCGCCTTCGCCGTGTCTCTTGGCATCCAGATCGTCTTTATCCGCTACGGCCTGGCCGACACGTTCGTGGGCGTCACCCTGGTGCATCTCGTGCCCGCAACCCCGTACATGGCCCTGGTGATGGCCGGTGTATTCGCCAACTTCGACCGGCAGTACGAGGACCTGGCGCGCACCCTTGGCGCGCGCCCGGCGCAGGTCTGGCGCTGGGTGACCCTGCCGGCGGTGCTGCCCGGTCTGGTGGTGGGGGCGTTGTTTGTCTTTCTGATCTCGTGGAGCCAGTACGCGCTGACGCTCATTATCGGTGGGGGGCGCCTGGTGACCCTGCCGATGCTGCTCTTCGCCTTTGCCCGCAGCGGCGATAATGCGGTGACCGCGGCGCTGAGCCTGGTGTTCATCGCCCCGGCGGTGGTGTTGCTGGCGCTGATCGCGCGCTTTCTGGGGGCCGCGCCGGCCGCGGGGGGCATTCGGGGCCTGTAGCCGCCCCTTCCGCCAGGCAGGGGCCGGGGAACCCGGCTTTTCCCGGTTCCATACCCCCCCGCCCGCTCGCAAACGAACCGTCAATCCATATGACCGCCCTGCAACTTTCCAATCTCACCAAGACCTACCCCGGCGCGCCCGCGCCAGCCCTGTGCGATCTGTCCCTCGATGTGGCCCCGGGTGAACTGGTCGCGCTGCTGGGCGCTTCGGGCTGCGGCAAGAGCACCACGCTGCGCCTGGTGGCCGGGTTGCTCACCCCCTGCCGCGGCGATGTGCGCTTCGATGGGCGTTCGGTGCTGGCCACGCCGCCCGAGCGCCGGGGCGTGGCGATGGTGTTTCAGAAGCCGTTGCTGCTGCCGCACATGAGCGTCGGCGAGAACGTGGGCTTCGGGCTGCGGGTGCGTGGCGAGCGCCCGGCGACCATCCGGCGCCGGGTTGATGAACTGCTCGAGCTGGTGCAGTTGCCGGGCAGCGCATCGCGGCGCCCCGGCCAACTCTCCGGTGGCCAGGAGCAGCGCGTGGCCCTGGCGCGCGCGCTGATCGTCGCACCACGGGTGCTGCTGCTCGACGAACCCTTCAGCCAGCTCGACGCCAGTCTGCGGGCCGAGATGCGCGATCTGGTCGCCGGCTTGCAGCGCCGTCTGGGCATTACCACCCTGCTGGTGACCCACGACCAGGAAGAGGCGCTGTTGCTGGCCGACCGCATCGCCCTGCTGGAGCAGGGACGCCTGTTGCAGTACGATACCCCGCGGGGCCTCTACGAGCGCCCGTCCAGCCTGGCGGTCGCGCGCTTCCTCGGCGGGCGCAACTTCATCCCCGGGCGCGTGGCGGGCCGGCGCTTCATCAGCGAGGCGGGGGCCTTCGAGCTTGCCGCCGAACCGCCGCTGCAGGGCGCGGCCGTGCTGACCATCCGCCCCGAGGCCCTGGCGCTCGGCTGCGATGGTCCGGTCAACCGCCTGTGCGGCACCATCACCGCGGCGCGTTACCTCGGCGCGCGGATGCGCTACCAGATCCAGGCCGGCGCGCTGCTCCTCGAGGCCCTGGCCGACGCCGCCAGCTTCTACCGTCCCGGCGACACGGTGAGTTTCACCCTTCCGCCAGAACGGCTCTGGGTGATGGGAGGGGATGGGCCGTAAGAGGGTGCGAGGGCAATCACACGTTATCTAATACCATTGTTGATTGCCGATTTTGGATTGTGGATTGCCCCGCAGGGCGTCACCGTGCGATCCGGCACTCCGACCAATGCGGAAAGTTCAACAGGAAATGGTATAACATCCAAAACGCTATCAGGTGACCGACCATGCTCGCAACCGAACTCTTACCCGCCATCGAGGCCTACCTGCGCCGGCCCGACGTGGCCGGGCATCCCGCGCTGGAACTGACCGGCGAGTGGGAGTTGCGTTTTCTGGCCCAGGGGGAATATAACATCAACTACCTGCTCCAGCGCGACCCGGGGCCGCCCCTGGTGGTGCGCGTCAACACCGGCTCGCAGATCGGACGGCCCGGCGGCGCCCAGATCGCCTACGAGGCGGCGGCCCTGCGCCTGCTGGCGCCGACGGGTGTGGCCCCGCGCCTGCACTACCTCGACGCGACGCTCGCGCTCCTGCCTTATGGCCTGCTGGTGATGGAGTACCTGCCGGGCGGGCCGCTGCGCTACGATGACGCGGCGCATCTCGTCGCGGCGGCGCGCACCCTCGCCCGCCTGCACCAGACGCCCGCGGGCCACGGCGACTTCATCCCGCGCCGGGCGCTGGTTGACGACCTGGACGAGGCCCGCGGCTGGCTGGCGCCCTACCTGGCCTGCCCGCGCGCCCCCGCGGCGGCGCGCGCGGGCCTGGCGCGCCTGCTCGAACGCGCCGCTGATGACGCGGCGCGCCACGCCGGGCGGTTCCCGGCGCCCTTCGCCCTGGTCCACACCGACGTGCAGGCCCACAACTTCGTGGTCGAAGATCGGCCCGCCGGTCCGCGCTGCCGCCTGGTGGACTGGGAGCGCCCGCTCCTGGACGACCCGACCTACGACCTGGCCCACTTTACCATCCCCACCACCACCCGTTGGAAAACCGGCCGGACCCTCGGCCCGGCGCAGATCGAAGCCTTCCTGGCGGCCTACTGCGCCGCCCGTCCCGAACTTGACCCGTTGGAACTGCGCGCGCGTCTGGAGATCCGCCGGCCGTTTATTCTGCTACGCGCGGTGAGCTGGTGCGCCGGGGCCTGGGTGGAGTATACCGGCGCGGGGCGGGCCATTGCCCACGCGGATACGCTGGCGCGCATCGAAGAGTACCTCCGCCCCGATGAACTGGCGGCGCTCTTTCCCGAGTGGTTGGGCGGGACCCTGAGGTGACCATCGTTCGCAGGGTTCACCCCCCCTCCCAGCCTCCCCCCGCTGGGGGGAGGAGCCGGGTTCCCGCCCCCGGTGGGGGAGGGTCAGGGCGGGGGCCGGCGCCGTGCCCGCGGCGCCCTGGCGCGGGCGGGACGCCCGCGCTCCCAGGTCATGGTCATCGCGGCGTGGTGCGCCATGCGCATGACCGTCTCGCGTGACCATGGGGGAACCTGGTTCCCCCATCCCCCCGCCCGCAGGAGGGCCTGACCCTCATGCAGGGGGATGGGGAAACCTGGTTTCCCCATCTCGCTCCCGGTGGGAGGGTCTGGACGGGCGGCGCCCGCGCGCCGGGGGAGGGGGCAACCGGGTTGCCCCATCTCGCTCCCGGTGGGAGGGTCTGGGCGGGCGGCGCCCGCGCGCCGGGGGAGGGGCAACCGGGTTGCCCCCTCTCCCCTTCCGGTGGGAGGGTCTGGACGGGCGGCGCCCGCGCGCCGGGGGAGGGGCAACCGGGTTGCCCCCTCTCCCCTTCCGGCGGGAGGGTCTGGGCGGGCGGCGCCCGCGCGCCGGGGGAGGGGCAACCGGGTTGCCCCCTCTCCCCTTCCAGCGGGAGGGTCTGGGCGGGCGGCGCCCTCCCAGGAACTACTCATTGCGCAGCGCAGCGATCGGGTCGAGGCGCGCCGCGCGCACCGCGGGGAACAGGCCGAAGAACAGCCCGACAGCCGCCGAAATGGACGTGGCCAGGGCTACGGCGAAGAGAGAGACGTTCGTCCGCAGCCCGCCGTTGGGTGACAGGCTAGTCAGGAAGACATTGCCCAGCAGCGAGAGCAGATAGCCTAGCCCGACGCCAAGCAACCCGCCGAAGAGGCAGAGCACGATGGCCTCGATCAAAAATTGGAGGAGAATGTCGCGGCGTTTCGCCCCCACGGCCTTGCGTAGCCCGATTTCGCGCGTGCGCTGCGCTACACTTACTAGCATAATGTTCATGATCCCGATCCCTCCCACCAGCAGCGAGATCCCGCCGATAGTGCCGAGGAAGGCGCTGAAGCCCACCTGCACCGCGCGGAACTGGCTGGCAAGCTGGGTCGGATTGGTGATCGAGAAATCGTTGGGCTGGTAGGTGAGGCGGTGCTCTTCGCGCAGCACCATCGTCACCTGGCGGATGGCCTCGTCCACATTGAGCGGGTCGCGGGCCTTGACGGTCATCGTCGAGACATCCACCCGCGGAGTGACGGCGTTGCGGAAGAGACGGTTGCGGGCGGTGCTGTAGGGCAGATAGACCTGCTCGCCCGGGTCGCCGAAGCGGCCCACCGCCCCCGCCGCCTGGCTCTGCCTGGTGGTGGAGACGCCGACCACCTCGAACTGCACGCCGTTCACGGTGATGCGCCGGCCCACGGCCCCCTCGATGCCCCCGAAGAGCGTCTCGGCCACGGTCCTGCCGATCACCGCCACGCGGGCAGCGCTATACTCCTCCTGGGCGTCGAACCAGCGCCCATCGCCCAGTTCCTGCGCGCCTACGGCAAAATAGGTCGGCGTCACGCCCTTGACGCCGAAGAGGTAGCGTTCGCCCCCGGCGCTGACCACGCCGCTGCGGCTCAGTTCCACCACCACGAACTCCACCGCCGGCGCGCGCCCCGGGGCCATGATCGCCTCGGCGTCGGCGGCGGTCAGCCGGGGTTCCAGCGGCTCATCGGGGTTGGGGCTGTCCACCCTTGGGTTGACATAAAACGTGCCCAGACCCAGGCGCTCGAACTCGGCGTCCACCCAGCGCGAGTAGCCATCGCCGATGGCCAGCATGCCCACGACCGCGCCTACGCCGATGATGATGCCGAGCATCGTCAGCAGGGAACGTAACTTGTTGCTGGACATGGCCTCCCAGGCCACGCGAAAGGCTTCCGAGAGAGACATAGGTCATCCTAACGTGAACATAGGCTCTCGAAGAGGGGTGTGGGGAAACCGGGTTTCCCCATTCCCCCGCCCGCGGGAGGGTCTGGGAGGGCGAAGCCCTCCCAGGAGAACCCTGTTATCCCCTTGCAGATGCGGGCCGGAGGCCCGCGCACCCGGGCCCCGACCTACGGGAGGGTCTGGGAGGGCGCAGCCCTCCCAGGAACAACCTTTTTTCATCCCGTCGGTGTGCGGCGGAGCCGCATGGACGGCTAAGGTGACCATCGTTCGCCGCGTGCAGCCCCCCTCCCAGCCTCCCCCCGCTGGGGGGAGGCGCCGGGTGCCCGCCCCCAGTGGGGGAGGGTCCGGGCGGGGGCCGGCGCCGTGCCCGCGGCGCCGTGGCGCGGGCGGGACGCCCGCGCTCCCAGGGCATGTGCATCGCGGCGTGGTGCGCCATGCGCATGACCGTCTCACGTGAACCTACGCCCTCGGCGAGGGGTATGGGGAAACCGGGTTTCCCCATCCCCCGGCCCGCGGGAGGGTTTGGGGGCGCAGCCCGTGCGCAGGGGGATGGGGAAACCGGGTTTCCCCATCCCCCGGCCCGCGGGAGGGTTTGGGGGCGCAGCCCGTGCGCAGGGGGAGGGGGAAACCCGGTTTTCCCGTCCTCCCACCCGGTGGGAGGGTGTGGGAGGGCGCAGTCCTCTCAGGAACAACCTGATTTTCATCCTGTTCGTGTGCGGCGGAGCCGCATGGACGGCTGGGGCAACCGGGTTTCCCCAGGCCCTCGCCCGAAGGATGCCTACTCCGTCCGCAGGGCCTCGATGGGGTTGAGCCGCGAGGCCTGGAAGGCCGGGAAGAAGCCGAAGATCACCCCGACGGCGGCGGCAATGCCCGTGGCCAGGGCGATGTTGCCGAGATAGACCCGCGCCACCGCGCCCTCGGCCTGGAACAGGTTGACCAGAATGAAGGTGCCCAGCAGGGACAGGCCAAAGCCCAGCAGGATCCCTGCTGCGCCGCCGATCAGGCAGAGAGTCAGGGCCTCGATCAGGAACTGGAGCAGGATGTCGCGGCGCTTCGCGCCCACCGCCTTACGCAGGCCGATCTCGCGCGTGCGCTCGGTGACACTGACCAGCATAATGTTCATGATCCCGATGCCGCCTACCAGCAGCGAGATGCCCGCGACGATGCCGAGAAAGGTGTTGAAGCCCCCCACCACCAGGTTGAGCTGCGCGGCGATCTGCTCCGGGTTGATGATCGTAAAATCGTTGTCCTGGTAGGTGAGCCGGTGCTGCTCGCGCAGAACCATGGTAACCTGGCGAATGGCCTGGTCAATCTCGGCCACGCTGCGCGCCCGCACGGTCATAATTGACACGTTGACCCGCTCGTTCACCTGGTTGCGGTAGAGCCGGGTGACGCCGGAGGTGTAGGGAACGAAGATCGCCTCGGCCGGGTCGGCGCCAACCGAAACCGAGCCTGGTTCAGTGGCGAGGACGCCGATGACCTCGAAGCCAACCCCGTTGAGGGCCAGGCGCCGGCCAACCGCGCTTGCCGTGTCGCCGTAGAGTTGTTCGGCTACCAGTTTCCCGATCACCGCCACCCGGGCGCGCTCGCGGTCCTCGCTGGCGGTGAAGAGACGCCCGGCAGCCAGGTCGTGCGGGGTGACCTCGAACCAGGTCGGGCTGACGGCGCGCACGCTGTAACTGCCGCGGCGCTCGCCGGTGCTGGCCTGGGCCGAACCGCTGAACTCGATGGCCACCTGGGCCACCGCAGGCGCCCGGCCAGGGGCCATGATCGCCTCCGCGTCGCTGGCGCTCAGGCGCGCGGCGGTGATCGCGTCCACCCGATTGCTGTCTACGAAGGGCGCGACGTAGAAATTGCCCGCGCCGAGCTGGGCGAACTGGTCGTTCAGGAATTGCTGGAAGCCATTACCCAGGGCCAGCATGCCAATGACCGCGCCGACGCCAATGACGATGCCGAGCATCGTCAGGGCCGAACGGAGCTTGTTGTTTGCCAGCGCGCGCAGGGCGACGCGGAAGGACTCGATGAGATACATCTCAACCTCCGCGAGTCAATCCGCCGGGGCGCTCTCCACGGCGCCGGGCGCCCCGGCGATGATCCGCTCCCGGACCGGTTCGTCACCGGCGATAAGCCCGTCGCGCACGCTGATGATCCGCTCGGCGTGGTAGGCGACGTCATGCTCATGGGTGACGATGATCACCGTAATGCCCTGTTCGCGATTGAGCTTCTGAAAGATGCCCATGATCTCCTCGCCGGTGCGGGTGTCGAGGGCCCCGGTAGGCTCGTCGGCCATGATGATGCGCGGCTCGTTGACCAGGGCGCGAGCGATGGCGACACGCTGCTGCTGGCCGCCCGAGAGTTCGTTGGGCTTGTGGTGCATGCGATCGAGCATGCCTACCGCGGCCAGGGCCGCCCGCGCCCGCTCGTGGCGATTGCCGCCCTTGCTGCCATAGAGCATGGGCAGTTCAACGTTGCGCAGGGCCGTCGTTCGCGGGAGGAGCATGTACTGCTGAAAGACGAAGCCGATCTTCTGATTGCGGATCTCGGCTAACTGATTGTCGTCCAGGTCGGCGACGTTGATGCCGTCGAGGTAGTACTCGCCGCTGGTTGGTTGATCCAGGCAGCCGATGATGTTCATCAGGGTGGATTTGCCGCTGCCCGATGGCCCCATGATGGCGACGAACTCGCCCTCGCGGATGCTCAGGGTGATCCCGCGGAGCGCGTGGACCTCGACGTCGCCCATACGGTACACTTTGGTCAGGTTTTTGACGACGATCAGTTCTGTCATGGTTCTCACTAACGTGAACATAGGCCCCAGGGGCGTGGGGAAACCGGGTTTCCCCACGCCTCCGCCCCGCAGGGGGATGGGGAAACCGGGCTTCCCCATCCCCCCACCCGGTGGGAGGGTTTGGGAGGGCGTAGCCCTCCCAAGAATTATGCTTATCCCGTCGGTGTGCGGCGGAGCCGCATGGGCGGCTAACGTGAACATAGGCCCTCGGAAAGGGGTGTGGGGCGACCGGGTTGCCCCACGCCCCTGCCTGCGGGAGGGTCTGGGCGGGGGCCGCCCGCACGCAGCGGGGTGGGGCAACCGGGGTTGTCCCATCCCCTACCCGAAGGGCCTGGACCTCCACGACCCTACACATGTCTTAGCGATTCGGCGGTCCCGTCGGATTAAAGGTGCTGACCACGTCCGGCACGAGCACTTCATCGCCGGCCTGAAGCCCGCTGAGAATCTCGACGAATTCGCTGTTGCTCAGGCCGATTTCCACCTCGCGACGTATGCCGGGCGGCGGGGCCGTCTGGCCGGGCGCGGCCGGCTGGGGGCTCAGGGTGGGGTCCGGCAGATAGACATAGGTGCGCCCGCTTTCGACCCGCAGCGCCCGCCGCGGGGCCAGCAGCGCGTCGTCTTTCTCGGCGGTGATGATTTCGACCACGGCCGTCATGCCGGGGCGCACGTCGGGGTTGCCAGCGTCCAGCGTTACCGTCACCGTGTAGCTGGTGGTGCCGGTCTCGCTACGGGTCGCCTGGGGCGAAATGGCAGTGACCGACCCGCCAATCGTCTGGCCGGGCAGGGCATCGAGGCGGATTTCGGTGCGCTGGCCGACCTCTACCTGGGCGATGTCGAGTTCATCAACCGGCACGTCAACGTGGTAACTGCTCACGTCCACCAGGGCGATGAACGCCGTGGCCCCGGCCGGCTCACCCACGCGCATCTCGACGCGGCCCACGCTGGCGGCGAAGGGCGCCCGCAGGACGCCCAGGTCGAGGTTCCGCTGAGCCTGGCGCAGGGCCACCTCAGCGCGCACGACCGCGGCCTCGCGGGCAGTCAGGGCGCTGGTGGAGGGGTCGGCCAGCAAGCGATCGAGGGCGGCCTGGGCGATAGTGACGCTGGCTTGCTGGGCGGCCAGGCTGCTGGCGCGGTTGGCGCCGGTGAGCTGGTCGAGGCGGGCCTGGGCGCGCTGCACCTCGGCGCGGGCGCTGGCAAGTTCTTCGGCCCTGGCCCCGGCGAGCAGCTTATCGCGGGCATCGAGGGCGCTGGTCAGATCGGCCTCACGGGCGGCGAGCACGCTGATCTCGTCGGCGCGGGCCTGCTCGTAGGCGATACGCGCGGCTTCCAGCGCCGCCTCGGCGTCGGCGACGGCCCGCAGGGCGGCTGCCTCGCGATCAACCCGCTCGCGCGGCAGTTCGCCGGGGAGCTTTTCCAGTTCGCGGTTCTCCCAGTAGATCCGGCTGTACTCATCCTGGGTGTTGCGCAGAGCGTTCGCGCGCGTCTCCAGGTCGATCCGGGCGCGCTCCTTGGCCGCCGCCAGGCTCACGCGGGCCTGTTCCAGGGCCGTCTGGGCGCTCTGCACGCGCTGGTTGGCGCTGCTCACCTCGTCGGTGGCGGGGCCGGCTTCGAGGCGCGCCAGGCGCGCGCGGGCGCTCTCCAGATCGGCGCGCGCGGCCTCGATGTCGGCGTGGGTCACGCTACTCTGGGTTTGCGCCAACTGGCTGCGGGCCTGGGCGACGCGGGCGCGCGCCTCGGCGATCTCCTGTTCGCTCGCGCCATCCAGCAGGGCCTCCAGGTCGGCCTGCGCCTGGCGCAGATCAGCCTGGGCGCGCTCGACCTGCAACTGCAGATCGGTCAGATCGACCCGCGCCAGCGGCTGGCCCTGCTCCACCTGATCGCCCGCGCGGACCAGGATCTCGCGGACGATGCCGTTGACCTCGAAGCGCACCTGCGCCTCGGCGGCTGGCTCGACGTTACCGGTGGCGCTCACACTGGCGGCGATGGGGCCGGTGACCACCGCCGCGCGTTGCCAGCCCTCCGGCAGCGTGCCTGGCGTCGGGCCGCGCGGCCGCAGGCCGAACCATGCTCCGGCTACGATCGCCACCATCAGCGCGCCGCCACCGATGATCCACAGCGCGCGGCGATTGCGCGTCCGTCTGGAGGGACGTTCCCCGAGTGTCATACCTGTCAATTCCTCATGGTCAGGAGTTACGCCATCGCTTCCCGGCGAGGAGCGGTGGAGGGCCGCGGGACCTCCGCGAACCGGGGCATGCGGAAAGGCTACGCCTCCCCGCATCCCTCCTGTGATGGTGAACACGCACCACGAAGATCGGGAGGAGGCGGGAGGGTGAAGCCGTCCCGGGGCATGCGCTTCGCCGCTCAGTATCGGCGATAGGACGAGCGTCCGCATCGCCCGGTTGCACGATGGCCTTGCTGCGAACCGGCAATGGCCCATCCTTCTCTAGTACGATACCACATACCCGATTCCTGTGCCTCACGGGCGCCATAAGGGGGCAGCCCTCCCACACCCTCCCGCCAGGCATGGTACTCTACCATCGTTCTAACGTGAACATACGCCCTCGGCGAGGGGGGTGGGGAAACCGGGTTTCCCCACGCCCCCGCGGACGCGGGCCGGAGGCCCGCGCACCCATGCCCCCGCCCGCGGGAGGGTTTGGGAGGGCGCAGCCCTCCCAAGAACAAACTTATGTTCATTGCGGCGTTGTGCGGCGCGAGCCGCATGGAGGGCTGAGGTGACCATCGCGCGCAGGGTTCAGCCCCCCTCCCAGCCTCCCCCCGCTGGGGGGAGGCGCCGGACTCCCTCCCCCCAGCGGGGGGAGGGCTGGGGAGCGGGGCCGTCACCGTGCCCGCGGAGCCGCGATGCGGGCGGGACGCCCGCGCTCCCAGGGCATGGTCATCGCAGCGTTCTGCGCCATGCGCATGACCGTCTCACGTGACCATGGGGAAACCCGGTTCCCCCATCCCCCCGCCTGCGGGAAGGCGAGGGCGCAGCCCGTGCGCAGGGGAACGGGGAAACCGGGTTTGCCCCTCCCCCGCCCGGTGGGAGGGTCTGGGAAGGCGCAGCCCTCCCAGGAACACCCTATGGTCATCCCGTCGGGGTGCGACGCGAGCCGCATGGATGGCTGTGCCGGCCTGCGACAGAATACCGTATAATGCACCAACGTATTCGCCCGCCGGCTGTGACCTGGAGCCCTGCGCATGTATCGCCAGCACACCTATTGCTCATTTTGTGGACGTCCGTTTCAGGAAGGCCAGCGCTGGCCGCGGATCTGTGGACATTGCGGCAGCACGACCTACCGCAACCCCTTGCCGGTTGCGCTGGTATTACTGCCGGTCGATGATGGGTTGCTGGTGATTCGGCGCGCCGCCGCGCCCCGGCAGGGCCAGTTGGCCCTTCCCGGCGGCTTCGTAGAGATGCACGAAAGCTGGCAGCAGGCCGCCGCGCGCGAGTTGCGCGAGGAGGCGGGCGTCATAGTGGCGCCTGAGTTAATTACCGACTTTGGCGCTCGTTCCACCAACGATGGCTATCTGCTGGTGTTCGGTCTCGGCCCCCATCTTCACAGCGCGGAGCTGGCGCCATTCGTGCCCAACCGTGAGGCCGAGGCGCGGGTGATCATCACCGCGCCCGCCGACCTGGCCTTTCCCCTGCACACCGAGATGGTGCACCAGTTTTTTGCCCGCCGGTCGTAGTCCTCGGAAAAGGTTGTCCTCAGGAGGGTCAGTCCTCCCACACTCTCCCGCGGGCGGGGGACGGGGAAACCCGGTTTTCCCATGCCCCTGCGTGAGGGCTACGCCCTCCCACACTCTCCCGCGGGCGGGGGACGGGGAAACCCGGTTTTCCCATGCCCCTGCGTGAGGGCTACGCCCTCCCACACCCTCCCGCGGGCGGGGGGACGGGGAACCCCGGTTTCCCCATTCCCCTGTGGGGCGGGGGCGTGGGGAAACCGGGGTTCCCCACGCCCCTGCTTGAGGGCGAGCCCCTCCCACAGCCTCCCACCGGGTGGGGACGTGGGGAAACCCGGTTTTCCCAGACCCCTGCTTGAGGGCTTCGCCCTTCCAAACCCTCCCACCGGGTGGGGGAATGGGGAAACCTGGTTTCCCCATTCCCCTGCTGGAGAGCCAGGCCTTCCCGCGGCCGGGGGTGTGGGGAAACCCGGTTTCCCCACCCCCCTCGCCGAGGGCCTATGTTCACGTTAGACGGGTCATGCGCATTGGCGCACAACGCCGCGATGAAAGTAAGATTGTTCGGGAGGGCGCAGTCTTTCCAACCCCTCCCACGGGGTGAGGGTCAGGGGAAACCCGCTTTCCCCAGACCCCTGCGTGCAGGCGGCGCCCTCCCAAATCCTCCCGCCGGGTACGTCGAAGACCGGGGTCAACAGCGCGCCCTCCTCACGATTGACTGGCGGGATGGTTATCTGAAGGGGCTTCACCGGGGGCGTCGGCGGGTGGGGAGGACAGCGTAAAGCCGAGGATCTGGTAGCCCCACATCGCCAGCCATTCCAGGACCCCGAGCAGCGCCGCCTGATCGGACAGTTGACCCGTAAGCACGCTGATCTCCCCGTCGTTGGTGTGCTGGTAGGTGATCTGCATGCGCAGCTCCGCCTGCCAGTGAGGCTCGAGATGTCCCTGCACGTGGATGGTGTACATGGCCGGATCGTATCTGCCAGGGTTCATGCGCTTCTCTCTTGCGTGTCGCCGATATGGCTGCACAGGCACGTCGCGCATACCCTGAGTGGAGGCCTGCGCTCAGGTCATCAAAGCCCCGGCCGGGCTCCCGCCTGGCCGGTCAGGGCCTGGGCCCACGGCGCTCTAGCATCCAGGCTAAAGCTCATCAAACTGCGCAGGATTGCTCTGTTGGCTTCACTAGAGACAAGGGTAGTACGAGAATCTGCGCGGCGCATCACATGAAATGGAGTAGATCGCTCGGCGCAGCGAACTACTCCTTTTTGTGTGACGCAGCCAGCGTGCCGGGCGTGCTACACTGAAGCGGGGTCTATTTCAGACGTAGGGGATGGCGCAGCCATCCCCAAAATACCCTTTGACGGCCGTCTGGAGGGCCGGGGGGCAGCCGGGTCTCCCCTACCTGTGTCTGATGATAAGGGTGCCGGCCTTCAGGGCTTTCCGCGCCTCTTCCACACGGTTACGCACAAGGCCGCGCAGCAAAATCATGTAGATGTGCGAAACCCTATACTGGTCAGCAGTGGAACTGCTTTCAAAGCGATAGCGAGGATGATGACCATGGGTAAAACGGGGGTTATTCGGCTGATCAGCGCCGACGCGCAGGCGATTTTCCGCGCCGGCATTCGGCAGATCTGTTCCGCCGTTCCCGACATAGAGTTCGTCGGTGAAGCCAGCCGCAGCGCCGATGTGCTGACGCTCTGTGAGCGTATGCGTCCTGATCTGGTGCTGCTCGAAGGCGCCTTGCCCGGCGCGCTTAGCCTGATTGCCCAGATGCGCCAGCAGTGCCCGGCCGTTGGCATCATGGTCCTCGTTGACCGGGTGGATGAAACCCTCCTTCGCCGCGGGCTGCAACTTGGCGTGGTTGGCTACTTGCTCAAGCAGATAGACGCCTTCGACCTGGTGCAGGCCATCCGAAGCGCCGCGAACGGTCTGTTGACGATTGACCCGGAGATAGCCGCCCTGGCCGTTGGCGCGGAGGATGGCAGGGACATCGATCAGGAGTCCCTCTCGGATCGTGAACAGGCCGTGTTGAGCCTGCTGCTCCAGGGGTTCTCCAACAATGACATCGCCGCGCGGTTACAGATCAGCCCATCAACCGTCAAGTTCCATCTCCGCAACATCTACAGCAAACTGGATGTGCGCTCGCGCGCCGAGGCCCTGGCGGTGATCTACGGACAGCAGCGCGCCGCCACGCGCCCGGCCCCTGAAACGCAGGCTGAAATGCCCCGGCGCCGCGCGCTTGCGCTGGTGGTATAGCTTATCATGGGCCATCGTCCCAGGCACTCCAGCCGTCCATGCGGCTGCGCCGCACACTGACGGGATGAACATAAGGTTGTTCCTGGGAGGGCACGGCCCTCCCAGACCCTCCCGCGGGTGGGGGGATGGGGAAACCGGGTTTCCCCATCCCCCTGCGGGGCGGGGGCGTGGGGAAACCCGGCTTCCCCACACCCCTCTTTGAGAGTTCACCTCAGGGCCGCATGCCCTATGCCCAGCTCGCAAGCCTTAGCCGTAAGGAACAGTTCGAATGAACCGCCAGGACATTGTTGACCTCGCCGCTGTGCGCGGGTACCCCTGTCTGACCATCACCCTGCCTACCCATCGCACCTCGCCCGATAATCGCCAGGACCCCATCCGTCTCAAGAACCTGGTTACCGAGGCGACCAGCCGCCTCACCGGGGAGCTGGGCAAGCGCGAAGTCGCGGCGATGCTGCGCCTCCTCGAAGAGGCGACCGCGGATATTGACCACGAGCATAATCTTGATGGCATGGCGATCTTTGTGAACGCCGAGATGAGGAAGATGTTCCGTCTGCCATTTACGCTCCCGGAGCGTGTCGTGGTGGATGATACGTTCTTCGTCCGCGACTTGATCTACGCCTTCAATCGCTCGCCGCGCTACTGGGTGCTGGCCCTTTCCGAGCAGCAGACGCGCCTCTTCGAAGCCGTGCGCGACGACTTCGAGGAGTTGCGCCCCGGCACCCCCTTCCCAATGAGCAATCCCAATGTGAGCAGCGGGCGGCCCGGCCCCAAGGATGTGTCGATCAACTACTCCCAACTTCGCGATGAGTACAGCCGCAATTTCTTCCGCGACGTGGATCAGGCCCTCCGCGCCTTCATGGCCGTTGATCCGCTGCCCCTGGCCCTGGCGGGCGTCGATCGCAACATCGCCTTTTTTCGTGAAGTCACCAGCCACGCCAATCAGATCATCGCCATCCTGACGGGCAACTACGATGCCACCTCGGCCCACGATCTGGGCAAGCTGATCTGGCCCCTGGTGCGCGAGAGCCTTGACGTGCGCCGCACGGCGATCTTCAGCGAACTGAACGCCGCCGTTGGCGGGCAGCGCTCGGCCTCAACCATCGGCGAGGTCTGGCGCTTCGCCCACGAGGGGCGCGGTGCGACCCTGGTGGTCGAAGAGAGCTACCACGAGCCGGCCCTGATCGATCCGTCCGATCTTGCCGGCAACCTCATCCTCAACCCCGACCAGACCACCGGCCCCGAGGCCCTCGATGACGCCGTGGATGCGGTGATCGTCAAGGTGCTCGAGAAGGGCGGTCGCGTGGTGTTCGTTGACGATGGTTCCCTCCCACAACACGGGCGGATCGCCCTGATTTTGCGCTATTAGGCATGGTTCAAACGCACGTGACAGTTTGTCTCGACATGGGACCACGGGGGAGGTTGTAGAGGGGCCTGGCCTCTCCACAACCTCCCCGCCAGACGGTCAAGCGCAAACCGCGGGTTTTGAACCATCCCCTACGCTGGCAACAACCCCATGGCCCGTCCCACGGCCACGGCTTCGCGGCGGCTGCTGACCCCCAGTTTATCGTAGATCGTGCTGGTGTGCTTGCGGACGGTGTTCACCGTTACCGACAACCGGTCGGCGATCTCCTGGTTCGACCAGCGTTCGGCGAGCAGGGTGAGAATCTCGCTCTCGCGGGGCGTCAGCACCTCCGCGGGCCGGGGGGACGGCGGGTGATGGGGTTGATCGCCGGCGGGAGGCGAGCCAGATGCGGTCAGCACGCGCTCCAGATACCCCGGCGCCACGCCCCGCTGCATGAGGGAGCGCAGCAACGGGTGGATGGCCGGGCCAAGATCGGCCAGCGTGCGAACCATGTTCTGCGGCGCGGCCAGATCCACCACCTGCTCGAGGATGTTCAACGCCTCGATGGAACGCTGCTGCGTGTGTCGTAGCAACGCCTGGAGCGCCAGCCCCGCAATCAACAGTCGCTGGTTGTGAACCTGCTCGATGGTGCGCAGGTGGCTGCTGAGCAACACCTCCGCCCGCTCCAGGCTCTCGCGCTCGGCTGTGGCGATCAGCACCTGGATCTGCGACAGTTGGGGCGTCTCGAACGAGAGACGCATGCCAAAGAAGATATCCGGCCCGATGCCCTCCGCGTAGCGCCGCGCCGCCGCGAGATCGCCCCTGGCCAGCGCCACCCGCGCCGCGCCTCCCAGCGCCAGGTGGAGCATCGAGGCCCCGCCGACAGTGCGGGCGAAGTGCAGCGCTTCCTCGACGTAGCCCTCGGCTTCGCTGAAACATCCCCGCGCGGCGGCAATCAGCGCCAGACCGATCATGCTGTTGAGGTAACTCGGGTAACTTACCCGATACTTGCGCCGGGCAACCAGCGTGAATTGCGCTTCGGCTTCTGCCAGGTCGTTACGCTCATAATGCGCCCTGGCCAGACTGTGGGCCGCGTAGCCGAACCACAGGTCGCCTAGGTGCTCGGCAGCAACAAGCTCGACCATCTGCCGCGCCTCGCGCAGCAACGCCGCCACGTCGCCCGCCAGAATGTACATCCAGCTCAAACAGGTCCGCCGCGTCACCTCGCAGTGCCGGCCCAGGGTTGCGCGCATCTCGGGAATGCCGTTCTGAAACAGCCGAATGCCATCGTCGTACCGGCCGTCGAGGATATAGGCCAGGCTCAGTAACAGGAGCGCCTGAATGGCGAGGGCCTGCGCGGGCCGGAGGGTGAGCGCCCGGTGCAACTCCTCGATCGCCTCGCTGGAGCGTCCCTTCCAGCAGGCGAGGATGCCCCGCATCGCCGCCAGATCGCCCGCCGCGCTGGCCCACGGGAGCGCCTGGTCGGGATCGGGGGCGCTGGCGAGCAAGGCGTCGAGCTGGGCCAGGGCGCTTTCCACCCCCTCGATGTCCATGCTGAAGACTGCCAGACGGGCCTGGAGCAAACTGAGCCCCGGACGGCGAAGAATCAGGTGGCGCGGCAGGAGTTCAAGCCGAAGGCTCACCGGCTCACCTGCCACATCGTTGTCCATTTCCGGAATGAGTCGCTCCTCGACCAGCAAGGCCGCCGCGTCATCCTCACCGGCGGCCAGATAGAGGCGCACCGCCTCCTCCACCTGCCCGTCGGCGGCCAGCCAGTCCGCCGCCCGCCGCTGCAGCGTCCGTTCCAGGCTATCGTCGCCCGTCTGGTGCAGCCGACGCTGCAACAGGTCGCGAAACAGCGCGTGGAAGCGGTACCAGCGCCCCTCCTCATCCAGCGGGATAAGGAACAGGTTCGCCCGCTCCAGGCGCTCGATCAGTGTCTCCCCGGCGTGCTCGGGCGCGCCCAGCAAGGCCGCCGCCAGGCCAGCGCAGAAGCGCTCCGGGATCGCCAGCGCCGGCAGGGCCGCCTGCACATTCGGCGGCTGGCGCGTCAGCACCTCGTCGGCCAGGTACTCGGCGATCTGCCGGCGCGCCCGACCGGGCAACTCCGCGGTGGCGCGCCCGTCGGCCCGCGCCAGCGCCGCCAGGTGCAGCGCGATCGGCCAGCCCTCGGTCTGCCGGTGCAGGGCCGCCGCGCGGGCCGGGTCGGGCGGCGCGCCTTCGAGGGCCGTGAGCAGGGCGATGGTCTCGGCGAGGGTGAAGCGCAGGTCGGCGGCGCGCAACTCGGCGAGTTGATGCTCGGCGCGCAGGCGCACGAGGGGCAGGGGCGGGTCGGTGCGACTGATGAGCACCAGGCGGCAGCCGCGGGGCAGGCGCCGCACAACGTAAGCGATCAGTTGATGCGCCGGTTCGCTGGTCAGGCAGTGGTAATCGTCGAGCGCCAGGGTCAGCCCGTGTGGCAGAGCGTCGAGTTCGACCAGGAAGGCTTCCAGGATGGCATAGAGGGATGCGGGCTGCGCGGCGTTGAGCAGGTCGAGGGTGTTGGGCAGCGAACCGGGAGCGGCGTGCTCCACCGCCCCCGCCAGGTAGCTGAGGACGCGCAGCGGGTTCTGGTCGTGCTCATCGAGCGTGAGCCAGGCTGTGCGGGTCGGCGCTGCAAGCGATGGACGCGCCGCGCCGACCGCGCGAACCTGGCTGAACAACCACTGCGCAGCGAGGGTGGACTTGCCGAAGCCGGCCGGAGCAATGATCAAGATCACCTGGGCCGTGAGTGCGCCGAGGGCCTCGATCAAACGCTCGCGCACCACCCACGTATCCAGGAACCGTGGCGGACCGATCCTCGTTGGCAGCACAAGCTGCGCCGGGTGATCTAGAGCCATGCCTGGGTGACCTGTCTAACGTGAACATAAGCCCTCGGCGAGGGGGGTGGGGAAACCGGGTTTCCCCATCCCTCAGCGGACGCGGGCCGGAGGCCCGCGCACCCAGGCCCCGGCCCCTGGGAGGGTTTGGGAGGGCGTAGCCCTCCCAAGAATAACCGTATGTTCATTACGGCGTTGTGCAGCGGAGCCGCATGGACGGCTGATATGGCGACCGCGGAACCAGGCGGTTCGTCCGCCAGTTGTCCATGCGGCTCCGCCGCATACGAACGGAAATGAATAGACGGTGGAGGGCTACGCCCTCCCGAACCCTCCCGCGGGCGGGGGCGTGGGGAAACCCGGGTTCCTCTCTCCTCTGCCTGCGGCCAGGCGCCAGGAAGGTCAGGCCGGATAAGCTGGTTATCCGGACAGGCTCTCAATCGTTAAACTACCAGGTGGTTGTGGTGTGAAAATATTGCTTCAAGCGCTTTATTGTACCACCTTGCACATATTTTGTCCAGTTTTGTGCAGGTGGGTACATATTCACATTGCTCCTCGGAGCGCGGGCAGCTTGCCCGCGGAGACGCGACGAGGGCGGGACGCCCGCGCTCCCAGGCTCGTGGAGTGCCCCAGGTGTGAACAGTTACTGAAGGTGCAGCCAGGGCTTGAGCAACGTCCGTCTCCTCCGGCGGGGGGTGGGTCGGCGTAGCCTGATCGTCACCCCCGTCGCGCATCGAGCGCCCGAACTTGATCGATGTATGGTTGTTCCTCGGGCGGGCTGCTGGTGGCAAACCAGGCGTCCAGGATCTCGCGGGCGAGGTCAACCGTGGTGGTGCGCAGGCTAAGGGCCAGCACGTTCGCGTCGTTCCACTTGCGCGCGCCGGCGGCCGTTTGCGCGTCGTGGCAAAGCGCCGCGCGCACCCCGGGCACCTTGTTGGCCGCGATGCTGACCCCCGTCCCGGTGTAACAGCACACGATCCCCTGTTCGACCTCGCCGGAGGCCACGGCTTCACCCACGGCGCGCCCGATCTCCGGCCAGGCCTCGTTGGCGCCGACAAGCGGACCGATCAACACCAGCTCATGCCCGCGGCGGCGAAGATCTTCCACCAGCGCGTCGGTCATGGCATTGCGCTCATCACTTCCGACTGCGATTCGCATGCGCAGCCTCCTGCTCCATTGCATTGATATAACGCATCACTGTGATTCTACCAGAAAACGAGCGGGGATGCTACGTCCCGCTCGGGGAAGTAGGGGCTGGCGCAAAGTTCGCCTCAAGCGGAGGTTATCGCCTTCGTGGACCGGGTGCTCACACAGATTGAACCGGCGCGTGGCCTGTTGCGGCGCATCGGCGTCGAGGCGCAGATTGAACCGGCGCGGGGCTTTCTCTCTCGCCGATAGTTCACATCGTTGGATAGACTGTCAACCCCTTCAGACCGAGACGCTCGAACAACATCCGATCATGCTCGGCGTCGGGATTGGCGGTCGTCAGCAGTTTGTCGCCGTAGAAGATCGAGTTGGCGCCTGCGAGGAAGCACAATGCCTGCAACTCGTCGCTCATCTCGCGACGCCCGGCTGATAAGCGAATCCGAGATTTCGGCATCAAGATTCGGGCCACTGCGATCGTGCGCACGAACTCGAAGGGATCGAGCCTGGATGCGCCGTATAGCGGTGTGCCCTGAACCTGAACGAGATGGTTGATCGGCACCGATTCAGGGTGGAGGGGCAAATTGGCGAGTTGCTGCAGCAACCCGGCACGGTCAGCGCGTGACTCGCCCATACCGATGATGCCGCCGGTACAGATATGAATGCCCGCATCGCGGACATGGTCGAGGGTCCTCAGTCGATCCTGATAGGTGTGGGTGCTGATGATCGTGCTGTAGAACTCGGGTGAGGTGTCAAGATTGTGGTTGTAGTAATCCAGGCCGGCCTCCTTGAGGCGCCGGGCCTGATAGGCTTCGAGCATACCGAGGGTGACACATGTCTCCAGGCCAAGATCTTTGACGGCGCGGATCATAGCCGCGACCACCTCCAGGTTTTTATCGGTAGGGTTGCGCCAGGCTGCGCCCATGCAGAAGCGAGTGGCGCCAGCATCTCTAGCAGCCTGCGCCACCCTGACCACCTCGTCGAGCGATAAAAGACGCTCGACCGTTACCCCGGTATCGTACCAGGCACTCTGCGGGCAATAGGCGCAATCTTCCGGGCAACCACCGGTCTTGATCGAAAGGAGCGTGGACACCTGCACCTCATTGGGATCGAAGTACTCACGATGGGTGCTCTGGGCGTAGAATAGCAGATCGTTGAACGGCCTCTCGAACAAGGAGAGGATCTCCTCGCGGCTCCAGTCGTGTCGAATGGTCATACACAAGGCTCCACATGCTAGGTCTTGACCTCTACCCTCTTCCGTAGCGATCCGCCCCTCGGCTATGGTAACGTCGTCCGATGAACGTATTGTACAACCAAATAGGGATTAGGCATGTTTCAAAACCTGCGGTTTGCGCTTGACAGTCTGGCGGGGAGGTGTGGGGGGGGGGGGGGCCCCCCCCCACACACCCCA
>Ga0272446_1000573_pt1 | contig 57078 bp, 41 predicted proteins | sample YNPCB0061_FD_194587 | JGI IMG/M metagenome (GOLD analysis project Ga0272446, IMG submission 194587) | Hot spring microbial mat communities from Yellowstone National Park, WY, United States - YNP-CB-006-1 | ecosystem: Environmental > Aquatic > Thermal springs > Hot (42-90C) > Sediment | place... | reverse complement strand
CCTATGGACAGGTAATAGGTTCTATAGGCCGAATCCGTTAGGGTCCAGTTGCCCTGATAGTTTACCGCGTTAATGTAGGTGGTAGCCAACCCTCCCATAAAAAAGGCCACGGGCAGGGCTATCCAAAAACGACCGTAGGCACTATAAAACTTTCCCCGTTCCGTTTCTACCGGCTGGGGATCCGCACCGGGACTTCGGGGCTTTAGCAGAACCCTCATATCCGGTTTGGAGGGTCCGGCCACCACCACGGACGTTGTTTTACCATCCTCGGAGGCCCCTTCCAGGTAGGTGAGGGAATCCACGGGTAAAGAAAGCTGGAGGGGGGTCCGGCCCCTATACACCCCCCCCCCATGAACGATGGTCTGAGCTTCCGTGGATTCTATCTGGAGAGCCTCCGTCGCTAGGGGACTTAGGGCGCAGGTCAGATCGGTTTGTTCCTGGGCCTGGAGATCCACCGTGGTGGAAAAGGGAACGTAGCCCTCGGCCTGAATTTCCACGGTATGGGAAGCCGGATTAAGGACCAATGAATCCACGCTTCCCCGCCCCACCGATTTTCCATCCACCGAAAGGAGGGCGGTCGGCGGATTGGCGTGGAGCGACAGTTGGGCGTAGCCCTTGCCGGACAAAATTCCCAGCAGTCCCTTTCCCAGGGTCCCCAGGGCCGCGTCCCGGTCCTCCGGGGAAAAAAGCAGTTCTTCCCGCCATACGTAGGTATCCAGAATAGCGCTGTAAACCCCCACCGTCAGTCGATAATGGTTGTAATAAAAATCCATTGCGGTGGTTAACAGCGCGTCCACCGAATGGTCCAAACAATATTGATATTCCTTCCCCGGCGCTGGAGGGGGCGGATATTCCTGCCCCTGTTTATCGGCCACGATTATTTTAATTTCCGCATTTTCTTCCACCAGGGGGACCGTGGAAGAGGCTCTTTGGATTCCCTGTTCGAGTTCCCGGATCGAGGCTTCCATTTGGGAGCTTTGCTGTCGTAGTTTCCACGGGGGATACCCTTTAAAAAGAAGGGCATCCCGTTCCGCCCGTTTGTCCGCCAGGGTCTTCCCGGCCTCTAGCCGAGCGGCGTTTTGGGCGTAGGCCCGGTATGCCTCCAGTTCCTCCGAGCCTCGGTGGTGGATCGGTACGGATTCCGCCTGGGCCCGCAGTTCCCGTAGAACCGCCCATCCGGTTAGTCTCTGGGTATCCGTAGGGGCCGAAAAATCCATACCCGGAATAAAAACCTTCCATTCGCGGTACAAGGGTTTAGCTTTCCCTCCGGAACCCTCGCTTTTCCCCAGACCGTGGGCCCCGGATAATCCAAAGATGAGGAAAAGGACTGCCCCGTTCACCACCCTTCTAAAGGCCCCGGGGAGCTTCCCCTTCTCCATCGCCTAGTCCCGACGCTCCGAATTCCAGGCGAAGCGAAGATACTCTTCGATAAACGGATCGATATCCCCATCCATAACCGCTTGAATATTCCCCACCTCCACCTTGGTCCTGGCATCTTTTACCAACGTGTAGGGCTGAAAAACGTAGGAACGGATCTGATTCCCCCAGGAAATATCCTTTTTTTCCTGGGCAAACCGCTCGTTATCCTTCTCTTTTTCCGCCTTATAATACTCGTACAACCGAGCCTTCAGCATGCTCATGGCGGTGGCCTTATTCTTAATTTGACTACGCTCGTTTTGACAGGCCACCACGATTCCCGTGGGGATATGGGTCAGCCGTACGGCGCTATCGGTTTTATTGACGTGTTGCCCCCCCGCTCCTCCGGAACGATAGGTATCCACCCGGAGGTCTTCGCTTCGAATCTCCACCTCCACCGAATCGTCCAGAACGGGGAAAACGTACACCGAAGCGAAGGACGTATGCCTTCGGGCGTTGGCGTCGAAGGGGGATATGCGAACCAGTCGATGAACCCCCGATTCTCCCTTGAGATACCCATAGGCGTATTCACCCTCAATTTTGACGGTAGCCGACTTTATGCCCCCCTCGGCTTCCAGGGTATCCACCTCTTCCGTGGAAAAGCCCCTGCGTTCGGCCCAGCGTAGGTACATTCGGTAGAGCATTTGAGCCCAATCGCAGGCCTCCGTACCACCGGCTCCCGAATGGACGGTTAAAAAGCAGGCATTCCTATCCACTTCTCCCGACATGAGTTCGTACACATTTTGGGTATTGAAGCGTTTTTGGAGATCCCGAAGAAGTTCTTCTATTTCGACGACGTGGGATTCATCGTTTTCCGCTTCCGCCAGTTCCTGCAACACCTCCACATCCTCGATCTCCCGGAGTATTTCTTTCCAGGGTTCGTACCGGGCCTTAAGGGCCTTAATTTCCGACATGGTTTTTTCTGCCCTGGAGGGGTCGTTCCAAAAATTTTCTGCGGCCGTAAGGGATTCTAATTCCGCGATCCGCTTCTCAAAATCTGCGGATTCAAAGACGCCTCCACGTATCGTGGATTCGGGCCTTTAATTCCCTAATGTGGGGCCCTAATTCTGAAAGCAACATACCTGTTCTCCTATTTTTTTAGCTTCCCCGGTGAAGCGGAAGGCAGTTTATTCGCCCCGGCTCGATCCGAGGATCGGGCGATCAAGCGGCGCCATTTTTTGTCCTTTAAAACAGAAATCACCAGACTGCCCTCCACCGGGAATTGAAAAATCCGTATTCGGTCAAAGCCGTCGGTGGCCCGGTCCAAATCGTATTTAACGCGATCCAGTACCGAGGGAGCTATCCGGGAAGATTCCCAAAGGCCCCGCTGTACCTTTTCAAACCCATACTGGGTCAGCAAGTTCGAAAGCTCCCGGGCCCTTTCTTCGGAGGCCGGGTCTAGGGCTATGGACACAAACATACCCTAGAGAGTACGAAAAAGGAGAAACTCTGTCAAATCTCTCTGGACGAGGGGGATTATAGCCGAATAGAATAGTAGTATGAAAGGTCCAGGCGCGTTATTTTTCATTATCCCCTTACTTTCTCTGGGGTCCGCAATGTTCGCCCAGGAGGACACGGTTTTCGCGCCCTTTGTTTCCCGACTATCCGCGGAAGCCCAGGGCGATACGATTAAACTTACGTGGGTCGATTCCAGGGACGTCACCGGACCGGTATACGTAATCCGCTCGACCCAACCCATTCAAAATACGGGGGCTTTATCAAAATTACCCTCCGTCGAGGTTCCCTACGGGGCCCAATCGTACATTGACCGAGTTGACGCCTCGGGAACCTGGTATTTCAGCGTCATGGCCAGCGACGAAAAGGGTCGTCGATACGACGTCATTATCCCCTACAATAACACAATCTCCGTAAAAACAAACCTGGCGGCCGATGAGAAGCCTGTAAACCCCCTGGAGGCCGGGAAAATAGCCTCCCCCGCCACAAAATCGACCTCCTCTGAAACCCCGACGGGACAAGCTCAAAAAACGGTTCCCTTCTCCGATATTTCCGCCACCGTTCAGGGGGACGCGGTAAATCTTTCGTTCCACACCCTTAACAGCGGTAAAACCGTGGTGGTGTATCGGAATGCCCAACCTATCCAGTCCACCGTGGACCTTCTGGACGCGGTAATCGTCCAAACCGGGGTAACCTCCTCCCCCTTTATCGATTACCCCGTTCCCGGAATCTCGTATTATTACGCCATATTTTTGGAGGATGATTTGAAAACCGGCTCTGCGGTCATAGAGAAGGGAAAAAACGCTACCATCGTACCGGTGGAGATACCGGCGGGCAAGTACCGTATCGGCCTTCCGGGGCCGCAAAACGATATTCGATCCATGCCCCTTCCGCTCCTATCAATTTATACCGCCTACCCCCACGCGGATCCCGGCTCCGGCATCCCGGTGCCCCAGCCCTTGAGCGAGGGGGCTACGAAGGCCGTGGCACAATGGGCTACCGCCCCTACGGAAAGGGCTAAACCGGATAAAAAACCCCGGGCCTTTTCCCAGGACCTTTCTACCCCTGCGGGGGGTGAAGAGTACGCCCTTAAAACGGTGGTGCAGGGGCCCTTTGCCCATAAGGACTGGGAAGCCGTAAAGGATCAGCTTTCGAAATATCTTTCCTTGCCCCGAAGCTCCGCATCCGAAGGAAGGGCCCGATTTTATCTAGGCCAGGCGTTTTATTTTTCCGGAGATCCCCGGTCCGCGCTGTTTGAATTCCTTTTGGTCCAATCGAGCTATCCCCAGGAAGCGACCGAGTGGATTCAAGCGGTCCTTCCCCGTCTGTTGGTTAACGCAGAGCCCTGAGGAGGGATCGGAGCTCCGGGTCGATGGGTGCTTCGCTGGGACTCGCTTTGGAAGTCTTTTCGGCGACCTTTTTTATAATCTCATCACCCGCGGTGATACGATCAAAAAATCCATTACGGGTCAGGCTTCCCGCGGCGACCTGCTCATCCACCTGGTCTACCGTCAGGGTTCCCACCACGTCATCGGGGGTATAGACCAACCCAATACCCTCGTTCTTTACGGTTACGGAACCCCGTTTTACAATATCGTACACGTCCTTTTCCTTAACGCCGTCGGCCTTACCCTTATCCATAAGGGCTAGACCCGCCTTTCTCTGTAGGAGGACGCTCCTAAAGGGAAGGGACGCCGCAAATTGGTCAATTAGATTCAACGTAGCGTTCCGCAATCGATCCGCGCCGGTTCGATACGCGCTGAACGAAGCGGCGGAAGAACCGGTCCGGCCCACGTACAGGGAACCCTTTAGGGATAGATCCAGATCGCTTTCGGAGGTGGAAAGGATGAGGAAATAATCCGCCCCCGCTTCCCGGGCGGTTCGGAAGGCGGCGGAAAAACTTGGTTGGGAAACGTTAAGATCCAGGGCGGATATATTTCCGTTGTGGGCCAACAGATCCCTCAAATACTGGGCGGTTACCACCGCCGCGTCCACGTGTTTATTGGTGGACTGGCTGGAAACCGAAAAAACCGCTACGGTCCAATGACGAACATTCAGATACGCCGGATTCACCTGCCAAACCCGGTACAGGGCGTCCAGCAACAGGGAATCGTAGGCCTCCACCGCGTCGTTTACCGCCTGATCGGCGGCACCGTTTTGCTGTAAAAATCTCAACTGATCCAACTGCCCTTCCGGATACCCCTGAAGCCGCAATAATTCGGCGTACTCCCGCCTATCCTTCGCGTAGGGGTACACCCTAAGGCCCCGTCGATACTCAAAAAGGGCTTGATCGGATAAATTCCGGTCCCGGTAATCCCTGGCTCGATCAAAATGCCAAGTCGCCAGGGGAATTCGTTCCTTTGATTCCACAGGGGTGGTGGTAATGAGCAAATTTTCCAGTGCGGCACGACAAAATTCGTCCTGGGGGTCTATGGATAGACCGATAGAAAGAATGGATCGGGCGTCGGCACTACGGCCCAAACGTCCCAGGGCCAGGCCCTTTAAGTACCACGCGGAGGTATCGTTACGATTAGCCGCGATTACCTGATCCGCTAGGCGGGCCGCGTCTTCAAATTTACCGGACCGGTAACGGACCACCGCTAAAAGGGCCGTGGCGGAGGGGAAAGAAGGCCGGAGGGCTAAGGCGGCTTCTAAATTTTTGGCCGCGCTATCCAAGCGGCCTGCGGAGGCATCCAAGTAGGCGCTGTAGTAGTAGATCTTTGGATCGTCGGGATGCTGGGCTAGAGCCCGGGCGGCGTAACTCCTGGCGCCCTCCGCGTCCCCCAGGGACCCCAGAACAAAGGCCAAGGCCAGGAGGGCCTTCCGATCATCGGGGTAACGGCGGACCACTTCCCGATACTTTTGCGCCGCGGTTCCCGATTTTCCCCGGGCAATGTCCAATTCCGCCGCCGCGAACAGGGCGTCCCTATTGTAGGGTTCCCGGGACAGAATATCCTTTATCACCGAGGCGGCGGAATCCAGCTGGCCCGAGGCGATAAGGATGAGGGCTTCTAAATTGGCGGACGACGTATCTCCCCGGGCTAAGGACCGGGCCTTCCGAATCCAGCTAAGGGCCTGGTCGTATTCCCCCAATTGGTAGTAACACTCCGCCAGGGCGGAAAGGCTGTCCACGTGGGCGGGATTCAGCCTAAGGGCTTCTAGAAAGGCTTCTGCGGCACCGTACCAATCTTCCTGAATCATGGCTTGGCGGCCCTGCTCGTACCGGGAAAGGACCGAAGGGCCAGCGCTTCCATCGGTCCCTCCGGCGTTTTGGGCGGCCAGGGGTAAAAGACCTACCAACGAAAAACAAAGGACATACAAAAGGAAACCGATAGAAGGGCGGTTCATAGGCTTTCCTCGGCCCGGTGGAGCACGATTTTTACCGTATTAATTTTATGACCCTCCATATCCTGGATGATAAAATCATGGCCCCCGTAACGGGCTTTTTCGTACTTCACGGGAATTTTACCAAAAAGATCGAAGACGAAGCCCCCCAGGGTATCAAAATCCTCCGCGGGCAGGGTAATTCCAATCTCTTCCGCCAGGTCGTCCAAATTAAGACGGGCATCGCAAAGATAGACCCCCTCGCCGATCTTTACAATATCCTCCCGTTCGTTGTCAAATTCATCCTGGATATCCCCTACAATTTCCTCAATGATGTCTTCCATGCATACTATCCCCGAAACACCGCCGTATTCGTCCACCGCCACGGCGATATGGACCCGTCGGCGGCGGAGCTCCCGCAGAAGGTCGTCGATATGCTTTGATTCGGGAACAAAAAAAGGTTTTCGGGCTAACGATGAAATATCCAGTTCCTGGTTCTGGACCAGGGAGCGAAGCACATCCTTGACGTATAGGATTCCCACCACATTATCAATCGTATCCTTAAAAACGGGAAATCGAGAATGTCCGCTGTCCAGGATACGCTGGAGCAACTCTTCCCGCTCCCCATCCACGGGAAGAAAAACCGTATCGATTCGGGGGACCATGACTTCCTTAACCGTCGTGTCGGAAAGCTCCACCACCCCCCGAATCATTTCCTGTTGCTCGATTTCCAATCCTTTAAACTCAGCGCTCTCGGAGGGATCGACGGGCTTTTTAATTTTAAAGAATAGATCTCGTAGGTTCATGGAAGAATACGCTCCTCGGATAAACGCTTTAAAATATCTTCCTGTACTATCAGCATGTCCTCATTTGGATCGTTGGTTTGGTGATCCTGACCGTCTAAATGTAGAATACCATGGATTACCAGACGCCGTAATTCCTCATCCGGGGAAACCTGAAAATACTGGGCGTTAAGTCCCAACGTATCGAGGGAAATGATGATATCCCCCGCCAAAAATCGGCTTCCCGCCTCTTCGTCCTCCATCGGTTCACCAAGCTGAAAGGATAGCACATCCGTACTTTCATCCTTGTTCCGATAGCGGCTGTTCAAGTCCCGAATCGTGGGATCGTCGCAAAGAACCAAAGAGAGGTCCCAATTGTGATGTCCCAATAGGTCCAACACTTTTTCCGCGAAAAACCCAAGTCGATCGGTCCATGGGGGGGTATCGATTCCCAGTACCTGTACCTCTACCCGGTTCATAGGGGAAGCTCCTTGGGACTTTTGGGATACTCGATCCGTGAATGATAATGCCCCGCCAGCACTCGGACAAAGGCATTTTTTATGGTTTCCAAATCTCGGAACGTGAGTTCCGACTCCGTAAGCTGTCCCTGTTCAAATTTAGACATGATCAACTCTTGAACGAATTTTTCAAGCCGGGTCATGGTGGGCTTTTTCAAGGTTCGAACCGCCGCTTCCACCGTATCCGCCAGCATGACCACCGCCGATTCCTTGGTGCGGGGGGGAGAACCGGGGTAGGCAAAATCTTCGGCGTTCACCTGGTCTTCTTTTTTTAAGGCGGCGTTGTAAAACCAGCTGATGACCGAATTGCCGTGGTGTTCGGCGATGATGTCCACAATTTCTTTGGGCAATCCCATCCGTCGGGCCTTTTCAATCCCCAGTTTTACGTGACTTCGAATTACCGTGGCCGAAAGACGGGGGGCTATTTCCTCGTGTTTGTTATAGGCCGCCTGGTTTTCTATAAAATAATCCGGTTGATCCATCTTTCCAATATCGTGGTAGTAGGCCCCCACCCGGGCGATCAACACGTTGGCCCCAATTTCCCGGCACGCCGATTCGGCCAAATTGGCCACCGTGACGGAGTGGCTGTAGGTCCCCGGAGCGCTGGTCAACAAACGCTTGAGCATGGGGGAATTAAGATCCGACAACTCGATGAGCCTAAAGGTGGTAGTGGCGTTCAAGGCCTGCTCAAGGGGGGGCAAAAACCCGAGGACGAACATCCCGCAGGACAGGCCGTTAAAGGCCGCCCAAAAGATAGTTGGGGGAAAATCTTGCCACGAAGAACGGGCCAACAGCAGGACCCCCAGGGCGGTAAAAGAGTTGGCCAGGGCGATTAAAAAACCCGCCTTGACCAAATCCATCCGCCGTTCGGCGCCCTGCAAAATATAGGCCCCCACCATACCAGACCCCAGGGCAAAAATAAACGAGGATGGGTCGAAGGCCCCGGAAACAAAGGCCGCCAAAGGCAGGGAAACAGCCACCGCCAAAGCTACCCGGGGCCCCATCAGCACCGCCGGTAACATAACCACCAACGCGGTGGGTAAAAAAATAGCCGAGGGGAAAAAATCAAAGCTGACTATCACCCGGCTTGCGAAAACCGCCCCCACTAGGTACGCCGCGGTGAGGCCCGAAAGCAGGTAAACCTCCGTGGGCTTTAGAAGCCTCCCGATAACCCGGGGATTCAACAGGTAGATAAAGAAGCCAAACACGAACAATAGTACGAGGATCTGACCGGTAACGTGGGCGGGATCGCTTTTGGTAAGGGACAGCCCCAGGGCCCGAAGACGGATCATATCGTCCTTAGACACGATAAAGCCCTTTTTAATAACCCTATCGCCCCGTTCTATCTGTTTTACCACCGGTTCTACCCTGGATCGGCTTTCCGCTAAACGCTGGGCCGTATCATCGGAGGAAAAGAAAACATTTTCCGAAATAAAGGGCATCAGGAGCCCCTGGGCCAGGTTGGCGAAGGAGGTAGGATAGGCGCCCCCTTTGCTGACTTCCCCAAGCCGGTCCCGCACACTCTGCAGGGTGACCACCTTCGAGTAGGGTATCCGTTCCCGTTCGATCCTGCCTTCGTTTTTACGGACCAGTTCAACCGTATCGGGATTGTACACGTCCAACCCCGATTTGGGGAGGGAAAAAACACCCCCGTCCAGGGTAATTTTTAGAACCGATTCCCCATAATCGAGGAATTTAAGCCGAGAGGGACTTCTAAACAGGGCGTCCAGGGTATCCTTGGAAAAAAGACCGGGAAATTCTGCCTGCATGGCCAGTTTAAAGGCCTCGGCGGAGGAATTCTTGGTAAAAAGAGACCGGGCTAAGGAAGCAAAACGACGGTAGAAGGCGATGGAGTCCCGGGAAGCGGTGTCGGAAAATCGGAACACCGCCGGCACAAGCCGCTCTTCAGCTTCCCGTCGTAGCTGAGTGGCCTCCTCGTCCACGTAGGAAATGGACCGTTCGGCCACCACATCCCGGTCCGCCACCCGGCCGACTTCAAACTCCCTCAGTTCTCCCGCTAATTTCGGATCCGACAGGGGCCCGTTGGTGATAAAAAAAAGGGAAATGAGAAACGCCGCCGCCGCAGACGCCGTGGGACCGGGCCGTAAAAAAGAGGGCCGCAGTTTCCCTAAAAATGAGTCCAGATTGGAGTTTTCTTTATTTCGTTTCACGATCATACGCTTGAATAATCTTTTTGATCAAAGGATTTCGTACCACGTCACCCGTATTTAAGTAGGCCGTATACAACCCCTCCACGTCCTTAAGGATTGAAAGGGCGTGAATTAACCCCGAATCAACGCGCCGAGGCAGGTCAACCTGGGTTGTATCGCCGGTTACTATGGCCTGGGATTTTTCCCCGATCCGGGTTAAAAACATTTTCATCTGTTCCTTGGTGGTGTTTTGGGCTTCGTCCAAAATGACCACGCAATCGTTCAGGCTTCGTCCCCGCATGTACGCCAAAGGGGCGATCTCTATGGCCCGGTTTTCTTCCATCCGCCGGATCATTTCGTAGGGCACCAGGGCCTCCATGGCGTCGTAAAGGGGCTTTAGGTAGGGGTTGATCTTTTGCGCCAGATCCCCGGGCAAAAATCCTAAACTTTCCCCCGCCTCCACCACCGGCCGGGTTAAAATGAGCTTTCGCCGTTTTTTACCCAGCACCAGACGCAGAGCCTCGGCCACGGCCAAAAACGTTTTACCCGTCCCCGCGGGACCGACGCAAAACACGATATCGTGGTTTCGAATCCCCTTAATATACGCCGCCTGGTTTAACGTTCGGGGGTACACCCGACCGTACCCGTTGGGAATCTGGATTACCGCGTCCCGCAGGGGGTCCACGGGGGAAGAGCCTTCGGATCCCTCGGCGGAAGGATCAGTAAGGGCCCCCGCAACGGCTTTTACAAACTCCGGAGAAGGATGTTCCCCCGACTTAACGGCGGCGATAAGGCTATCGATAACCGCTCTGCAACGCTGTTGACCCCTTTCGTCCAACCCTTCCAAACGCAATTCGTTGCCCCGAGCGGCGATACGTCCACCAACGGTCCCTTCGATCAAACGAAGGTTACCGTCGTTGGCGCCGCAAACCCCCGTTACTAAGTCTTGATTGTCCAGAACTATGGTTATGCTTTCGTCCAAAAATAACCTCTGCTATAAAAGTGTATAGACCCCCTTCGGGGAAGTCAACTAGGCTCCCGGGCTATGAACCCAGAGGGGCTGTCTGATGACTAACAGAGTTATCAGACAGCCTCAATTCCTTACAGGAATTGCGATTTCAGCGGAACAATTCTAAAAACTGATGTTTTTAGAATTGTCTCAACCTATTTTAAATAAAATCCCGTATAATCCGAGGCTACCTCCGTTTTTATTTCCGTTATGGGTACCCATTGAACCAGGAACGAGACCTGGGTGTTAAACTTGTACCGGAAGGGGGCGGTGGTGGTGTCCAGATAGGGAACCAAATCCACTCCCAATTTGGCGTTCCAATCCCCCAGGTAGTGGGTAGCCCCAAAACTAAGGGCCTTCAATTTAAAGCCCGAACTTTTTCTCAACTCTTCGTTGTCAAATCGAAAAGAATTCACCAAATCCATAAGGAAATTCTCCTGCCCCGGCAGATCCACCGCCGTGTTCCACCAGGGTAGGCCCTGGAGGTACCGGAATACCACCGCGTTTTGGGATTTAGCGCTAAAGGACAGATCAAGGAACTGGGCCACCCGTACGGTGGTACCCAGGGAAAAAAACAAGCTTGAGTAGGTGTACCGCTGAAGATCCAAAGATAGGTTGGAGCTGATATCCAGGGAATAGGTAAACCGGTCCCGCCACAGGGGTTCCCCCTTGGTGGAATTCATATATCCCAGGGTAAAACTCTTGGGGCGTAACTGTTGGGTCCCAACTACGGCCTTCCAACCGTAGATGGGGTCTAGCTCGTACATATTATCGTAGGTCGCCGTAAAAGCGGTCGTTAGCCCCCCAAAGGTGGCGGAAGAAACGAGGCTGGTAAATTGACCCAATTCGGGGTCGTAAATTCCCGATTGGGATAAGCTCCGTTGGGCACCAAAATCTACGGTTTCGGAGAAAGTTACGGGTTTATAAATCGCTTCCCCCAGGGGGTCAAAAACCGACGCCGAAGCTTTGGTGGTAGATAACCAAGCTCGGAGGGCCGTCGTCCCGTACACCGTGGTATCCTTGGGCGGCAGATCCGCCGAAAGGGAGAGGTTTTGGGTCTTATCCCGTACCAGGGCTTCCAGGTTGAAAGCTAAAAAATGCTTTTCGATATCGTTTTTTGTCCAACTACCGTATTGCACGTCCCACGTCGGCGCTTGAGAGGTCCCCGTGAACACTGATTTGGCTAATAGACCCTTTAGGTTGTACTGGATATTCGTCCCCCCCCACACGGGATCTTGGCTAAAGGGTTTTTCCGTCACCGCCAGTTCGGAGGATGTGGTAAAGTAGGTGGCATTATAGACCCGTAACTTGGCGGAGTCCAATTCCGAGGGGGTATCGAACTCTTCCGCCTGCTCGTTTAGGTAGGAATAGCTCTGGACCGCCGCGGTACCGGACAAGGTGAGGGCCGTGGAGAGGGACAACCGGGGATCGGTAACCGTAAAGGTCGTACTTCCCGTATTTTTTACGGTGGTTAAAATGGAAGAGACCTGGTTCCAGGCCACATTATTCGCTTCGGGCCAATTTTCCTGGGAGGAACGGAATTGTAATTCCGAGGCCATGGCGGGAGTAAAAGCGTAGTCCACCGCGAAACGGAGTGGTGAATCCTTGGAAGCCATATCAAAGCTCTGGGACAATGGGGGCGGAGAAAGGGAGGTCCTAGGGCTATCCATGGGACTCTGAGGTACGACGGCTTGCGAACCTACCGAAGAATCCTGTAACCAGGGGGAACGGAGGGTTCCCCACCCTTGAAGGGGATCCTCCGCCGTTCCCCCCTTCCTCGTTCCTGGGGAGGTCGAAGCGCCGGAGCTTTCGTAGGGCCGGCCCGCGACGGACGCGGAAAGGGAAAAAAGGGTAAACTTATCGGGATAAAAAAACGTCCGGTTAGGGGAGCTTGAATCGGCGCTATAGAGGGTGGAAGCGCGGGTGTTAAAGGTCACGTAGCTCGTGGCGTTGGTAATGGCAAGGGAGTTGACGTAGGGTTTTAGGTTTGCCACGGGAAATTGGGTGGTATCGCTGATGCGCCATTCGTAGGAAGGAAGGACTGGAATAGTGTTGTTGACCCCAGTAGAAGTGGTGGATTGGTTTAGCATACTGAACCAATCCATGGCCTCCGATCGATTCATAAAATCCTGTTCCACGTAGGGGTCGGCGTAAAAGGGAAAGGACCAGGTAAGGTTTGTGGCGTCGGTTTTTATGGACCCCGAAGCTTTTATTCGATACCGGAAGGGGATCTCGTAGAGAAAAAATTTACTCCTATTCCAGTCGCTCTGGGGGGAATAGGCCGTAAAGGGAGAGTAATAATTGGAACCGATTTGATACACCGTGCGGGTAAGCCCCAACCCCGCTTCCAGGTTCGTGGGACCCACAATTCCTTTTTTTGGAATTTTCAACTTAGTTCCCAGGTACCCCCCCAGGTTTGTGTAGGCGTCAAAGAGCACCGACAGGCTCGTTTCATCGGGATTTTTTATGCGTTTACCCGTACTCCGTAAAAAAAGCCCCTCCTGTTTACGTTCCGTTTCGGCACCGGAGCCCAATATTTTGGTGATAGAACTTTCGCTGGAGGAGCTCGCCTTGGGCCGCCCGAGAAGGTACGTCGTGGTCTGTACAAAGGTACCTTCCCGGGATCGAAACCCCAAGACCGGATGAAAAATCACCTCGTCCCCCGGAAGATAAAAAAACGGGATGTACAGCACCGGGATTTCGCCGACCTTTAACACCCCGTTCAAAATAGCCCAATCGGAACCCGGTAAAAGCCAAAGTTTTGACGCGTTGATGGACCAGTACTGGTCCTCCGTTTTGGCGTTGCCGATTACCGCGTCCTTTAGAACCGTTACGTCATCGGCGGAACGGGAAATAAGGTCCCCCGCGAATCGGTAGGCCGTCTCTTGGCCCGTTAGGGATCGTTCGGAAACCCCATGGATAAAGACCCCCGACCAATCGTCCAAATTGATCACCAACGATTCACCCTTAAAGGTTTCTACCGTTCCGCCCCCCTCCTTGGTATATTCTACGTGCCCCGTGGCGGATAGGCTATCTCGGGTTCGGTTATAAACAATCTCATCCGCCGAAAGGCGGTACACCGTTTCCCCTTCCTTTAACGTAAGGACCACGGTTCCCGTAAGCCGGGCGTACTCTTCGTTTACCACCTTCAGGGTAAAATATTCACTGTTCCTGGCCGATTCGATGGTGATGGTCCGAGGGGTACCCGCTGAACCCTGGGTACCCTGGGTACCCTGACCCGTCTTTTCCGTGGAAGGACCGGTGGGGTTTCCCGGCTCCGGGGCCGCTAAGGTCGGTTTAATGCCGTAGTAAGAACGGAGCCGGTCGGCCAATTCCTGGGCTGTGCCCCCTTCACTTAACCCTAAACGGCGGCACCACTGGACCAATTCCAACAGGGTACTGGTACGGATATCCATCTCCGTAAGCTCCGGGACCACCGAATCGGTAGGTTGCGGGACCGGAGACCCGGGAACCGGAAGCGTTTGGGCTCCCAGGGGGAGGATACAAAGGGTCCCCAGGAGAAGGCAGACCACGGATAAGCCGAGCCGAGCCCGAGGAGACCTCATTTCCTCCGATCCAACATTTCTTTGACGTAAAAACCCGTATAGGAGCGGGAACACTGGGCCAATTCTTCGGGGGTTCCGGCAAAAATCAGTTCCCCACCCCTATCGCCCCCTTCGGGGCCCAAATCGATCAAATAATCCGCCTGAAGGATCACATCCAGGTTGTGTTCTATCATCAGAACCGTGTTGCCCCCCTCCACCAGCCGTTGGACCACCTCCATCAACAATTTTACGTCCGCAAAATGAAGCCCCGTGGTGGGTTCGTCTAGGATATAGAGGGTTTTCCCCGTGGATCGTTTGGAAAGTTCCAGGGCCAATTTAACCCTCTGGGCTTCCCCCCCCGAAAGAGTCAGGGCCGATTGCCCCAATTTAACGTACCCCAGCCCCACCGACAGCAGGTTATCCAGTTTTTTGGCAATGTGGGGAATAAACTCAAAAAAGGAAGCCGCCTCCTCGATAGTCATATCCAGCACGTCGGCTATATTTTTTCCCTTGTACCGGACCTCGAGGGTTTCCTTATTGAACCTTCTGCCATGGCACACGTCGCAGGTAATATACACATCGGGGAGAAAATTCATCTCTATTTTGATGGTTCCATCGCCCTGGCAATTTTCGCACCTTCCGCCCTTGACGTTAAAGGAAAACCGTCCGGGTCTGTAACCCCGGCTTTTAGCGTCCGGAAGGGAGGCGAACAGGTCCCGGATCCCCGAAAACATCCCCACGTAGGTGGCGGGGTTAGACCGGGGAGTCCGGCCTATGGGACTTTGATCGATATTGATCACCTTATCCAAATACTCGGTCCCCTCGATACTCCCGTAGGCCCCTTCGGTGTAACTGGTCCGGGAAAGGCGGTTGGAAACCGCGGGGTAAAGCACATCCGACAGGAGGGTCGATTTTCCCGAACCGGACACCCCGGTGATACACGTAAAGGCCCCCAGGGGGATGGATACGTCGATGCCCTTAAGGTTGTGCTCGGTGACCTTTTTCAACTCTAGGGATTTCCCGTTCCCCTTTCGTCGTCCCTGGGGCGTATCAATTTTCAGGGTCCCGGATAGGTATTGCCCCGTCAGGCTTTCGGGGACCCCCATCACCTCTTCCGGGCTACCTTGGGCGACGATGTATCCCCCGTGGACCCCCGCCCCTGGCCCCAGGTCCACGATGTAATCCGCCGTTCTGAGGGTTTGTTCGTCGTGTTCCACCACGATCAGGGTATTCCCAATGTTTCTTAAATAGATAAGCGTATCGATGAGCCTTTGATTGTCCCGCTGGTGCAGGCCGATGGACGGCTCGTCCAGGATATACAGAACCCCCACCAGACTCGAACCGATTTGGGTCGCCAACCGGATCCGCTGAGCCTCGCCCCCCGAAAGGGTAGCCGCCTTCCGTTCCAAGGTAAGATACTCCAGACCTACGTTTTTCATAAACCCCAAACGGGCGATGATTTCTTTGAAAATCTGTTTGGCTATTTTCTTTTCCGTATCCGTAAACACGGTGGTTTCAAAAAAGGTCAACGAATCGGTGACCGACAAATTGGTCAGATCCCAAATCGAGCGGCCCCCCACGGTCACCGCCAGGGCTTCGGGGCGTAACCGTTTGCCCCCGCAGGCCTCGCAGGGCTTTTGGCTCATAAATTTTTCCAGCCATTCCTTGATACCCGTGGATTGGGTTTCCAAATAACGCCGTTTTAGATCCTCTAAAACCCCGGGGAAACGGGAACGGTACTCAAACCGACCGGTCTTATCCCGATTTTCGTAGGTTACCTCGATTTCATCGTCGCTCCCGTACAAAATCGCGTTCATTACCCGGCTGGGAAGATCGTTAAAGGGGGTATCCAGGCTGAATTTGTAATGTTTAGCCAAGCTTTCAAAACGGCTCCGATGCCACGCCGAATCGGGATTGTAGGGAATACAGCCCCCTTCGTTAAAAGAAAGGGATCGGTCGGGGATTACCAGATCCGGGTCAAATTCCAACTTGGCCCCCAGCCCCGAACAGACGGGACAGGCGCCGTAGGGGTTGTTGAACGAAAACAACCGGGGCTGTAATTCGGGAATGGAAATTCCACAATCGGGACAGGCGTTTTTGATGCTAAAAAAATGCTCCCGGTCCCCGTTTTCCCGCTGTTCCAGCACAATCATTATGCCATCCGAGGCTTCCAGGGCCGTTTCCACCGACTCGGCGAGCCGAGATCGGGTTTCCGGTCCCAGAATTAACCGGTCCACCACGATTTCGATGGTGTGCTTCTTCTGCTTATCCAGTTTGATAGGATCTTCCAGGGCCACCGGCATACCATCCAGGCGGGCGCGGACAAAACCCGCTTTCCGGGCATCCTCGATAATTTTTTGGTGTTCTCCCTTTTTCCCCCGAACCACCGGGGATAGGAGCTGGACCCGGCTTCCCTCACCAAACGAGAGGATCGTATCGATAATCTGATCGATCGACTGTTCTTGAATTTCCCTGCCACAGGAAGGGCAGTGGGGAATACCGATCCGGGCAAAAAGGAGCCGATAGTAGTCGTAAATTTCCGTTACCGTTCCCACCGTGGATCGGGGATTCCGATGGGTGGTCTTTTGTTCGATCGAAATGGCCGGCGAAAGACCCTCGATATAGTCTAAATCCGGCTTATCCATCCGGCCTAAAAACTGTCGAGCGTAGGCCGAAAGACTTTCCACGTACCGCCGTTGACCCTCCGCAAAAATCGTATCAAAGGCTAAGGAACTTTTGCCCGAGCCCGAAAGACCAGAAATAACGATCAGTTTGTCCCGGGGTAGTTCCAAATCGATATTTTTAAGATTGTGCTCCCGGGCACCCTTAATGATAAGTTTATCCATAGAAACTAAGAATACCCTGGGTATCCATGCCTAACAAGCCCCTTTTCACTTTATCCCCCCGGACCGCCACCTTCCATCGAGGGGCCCCCTGGCGGGGCCCCACAGGGCTATCCTTACGGCGCCCCATCGACTTGACCAGGCGGGGCCAAACATGCTATGGTCCGTCCGTCTAGGGTGCTTGGCTCAGCTGGTTAGAGCGCCTCGTTTACACCGAGGATGTCAGAGGTTCGAATCCTCTAGCGCCCATACGAAATTTGTTCCGGTACGCAACCGTCCCATGGACTTTCCAGTATTGATACAATTGAGGCTGTCCCGTAACTTAGGAAGTTACGGGACAGCCTCAATTGGTTTTTAGAGGAGACTCAGTATTCCTCTCTTAAGGTTTGTGGAATCGAATGCACGAAAACCCAATAGTTCATAGTAGCGGTTTTTCCGTTTCCAAAATATGGGACACCGCGCCCCATAACGCGTTTACCGATCTCTGTCGGTTTCAAGGACGCTGGTACTGCGTTTTTCGCGAAGGGAAAACCCATGGGGGAACCGTGGGAAAAATACGGATCCTTGTATCTTCCGACGCCTTTGAATGGGAAGATGGAGGGTTAATCGCCGAACGGGGTGTGGATCTGCGGGATCCAAAACTGTCGATAACACCGGATAATCGCTTGATGCTGTTAATGGGGGGAAGCCGTATAAAAAACGGTCTCTACCTGAACCGTCAAAACCGGGTTTCCTTCTCCGCCGACGGCAGACTGTGGGACAGTCCGCGCCCTGTTTTAGAAAATGGGGACTGGTTGTGGAGGCTCGAATGGTACCAAGGACGGGGGTACGGGGTTTCCTACCGTCTTAAAAATAGACGTATCTGGGAACTATACCTGTTTACCACCCCCGATGGGATACACTATGAAGCCCTGGGAAAACTACCGGTCAAAGGAAAACCCAACGAAACGACCCTTCGGTTTTCCGATTCGGGAACCCTATGCGCCCTGGTACGTCGGGAAGGGGGGGACACTCGGGGGTACTGGGGAACCAGCGAAAACCCCTACACTACCTGGAAGTTTTCTTCCCTGGGCCTCCGTCTGGGGGGACCCAATTTTATATTCCAAACAAACGGGGAACCCCTTATCGGCACCCGGATGATCCGAAAACCCAGGGGAAAACCGATGGAAGCCCGTATGGTCCTGGGTTTATTAAGGGATGGCCAGTTTGTACAGCGCTGGGAACTTCCCAGCGGCGGGGATTGTTCCTATCCGGGCATGGGGATCTGGAACGGCAAACTCTATATCAGTTATTATTCATCCCACGAAGGTAAGACGGCAATTTATATGGCCCAGAGCGATTGGCCCCCCCGGTAGGGGCTCGGCCCCCTGTCTGGGTAGGGGTTTCTTAAAAACCCAGCAGTTTGTCGGACCTGCCCCACAGGGTCCTAGGGATGTTTGAAAAGGTAATGGACTTTTGTAAATACTTCGTATATAATAATAAATGCCTTCTAAAAACCAATTGTTTTTAGAGGAGACTTAAGCAATTCCTTACAGGAATTGCGATTTCAGCGGAACATTAATAAATAGATGGCGGCTCCGTTAAAGGACTGACCGTATCAAAGGGTCTGTGGGCCGCTTATTTTGCTGTGGAAGGAGGGTATGAGGATGAAAGACCCCGGTGGCAGTAGTCATCAGTCTGCGTTGAGCGCCCAAGCGCGATCCCAATCGGAAGATCCCTTACCAAAGCGATACGCTTCCACAGTCGATGATTACCTAAAAGAACGGTTCTTTTTTAAATAAACCGTCCCTTTACTTCATCTCCCCCTGTGAAGCGATTTCGCAACCAAACGTGGAGATGAATTATGAAGTCCAATTTTATAACCAAACTGGCAACCCACGGAGCCCTCCTTTCCCCCTCCGCAACTATTTCGGAGGGGGATCAAAAAAGGCTGGTGGATTCCTGTGTCTGTTCCCAAAACGATCTATTCGCTCTTTTAGATACGGGTTTCCAAGGCCTTAGCGACAAGGAAGCGGAACAAAGGTTGTCTAAATACGGGCCCAACGAATTATCCAAATCCAGAAACTTAAGTTTTTGGCGGGATATGTTCGAGCGGTTTAAAAGCCCCCTGGTGCTTCAACTTTTAATTATTGCCCTCATTTCGGCCCTTATCGGCGAGTTTACTTCCAGTCTTATCGTGGGTTTCATGATCCTTCTTTCGGTGGGCCTTTCCTACATTTTGGACGAGCGGTCTAACCGGGAGGTGGAAGTCCTGGGTAAGCGGGTCCAATCGACTACCTACGTTCTTAGGGATGGGGTGGAACAGGAAATCCGTATGTCCGAAGTGGTCCCCGGAGATATAGTTTTGCTTCACGCGGGGTCCATTGTTCCGGCGGATATCCGATTATTGACGACGAAGGATTTCTTTGTCAGCGAATCCTCCCTTACGGGGGAGTCCCTTCCGGTAGAAAAGACGAATCAAATCCCTGCGGAAAAAAAGCAAACCGCCCTAGATCTACCCAACGCCTGTTTTATGGGAACCTCGGTTACCAGCGGTAGCGCCCGGGCGGTGGTGATCAACACGGGAAAAGCCACCCTTTTTGGAGAGCTGGCCCGAAAGCTCAACGAAAAACGGGAGGAAACCAGTTTTGATAAGGGTATAAGATCCTTCACCTTCCTGATGATCCGCTTTATGGTGGTTCTGGTTTCCGTGGTTTTCCTTATGGTGGGTCTTACCAAGGGGAATTGGATAGAGGCTCTTCTCTTTTCCCTTTCGGTGGCCGTGGGTCTCACCCCCGAAATGCTCCCCATGATCGTAACGGTCAACTTAGCCAAGGGGGCCCTTACGATGGCCAAAAAAAAGGTTATCGTAAAAAAACTTCCTTCCATTCAAAATCTGGGGGCCATCGATATCCTCTGTACGGATAAGACGGGGACCCTTACCCAGGATCGGGTGGTCTTGGAACACCATTTGGATATCATCGGTAATACGAGCGAAGAGGTGCTTAATTACGCGTACCTGAATAGTTTTTTCCAAACGGGGCTTCGTAATCTGTTGGATCGGGCGGTTTTGGAATATGTGGATTTGGACGTTTCTGAATGCCGGTTGGTGGACGAGTTGCCCTTCGATTTTCAACGGCGGCGCATGTCCGTGGTGGTCGATTACGAGGGGGATAACGTCCTGATCTGCAAGGGCGCGGTGGAGGAGATTTACAGCTGTTGCACCCATTACCAAATCGATGAGGAAATTTATCCCCTCATCGATATTATCAAGGGAGATCTCTTTGAGGAGGTTGAAAAACTCAACGGCGAGGGGTTCCGGGTTTTGGGGATCGCCTACCGGGAATTTCCCAAATATAAAAATGTATTTACCGTGGAAGATGAAAGTCAAATGGTCCTTTTGGGGTACATCGCTTTTATGGACCCCCCAAAAGAAACCGCCACCGAGGCTATCAAACTGCTGAACGCCGCGGGGGTCTCGATCAAGGTATTGACCGGAGATAACGGGCTGGTGACCATGAAGGTTTGTAAGGATGTGGGAATCGAAGCGGAGAAGATTATTCAGGGAAACGAGCTACAACAGTTTTCTCCCGCCGAGTTCTCAAAGGCCGTGGCGGAATATAGGGTATTTGTAAAACTTACGCCCGCCCAAAAAGAACAGATCGTCAAGGAACTGCGGAACCAGGGCCACGTGGTGGGCTATATGGGGGACGGCATCAACGATACCACGGCCCTGAAGGCGGCGGATGTGGGCATTTCGGTGGACTCGGCGGTGGACGTGGCAAAAGAGGCGGCGGATATCGTTCTACTGGAAAAAAGTCTTTTGGTTCTGGAAGAGGGTATCCTGGAGGGTCGGAAAATATTCGCGAATATCATAAAGTATATTCGGATGGGCGCCAGCTCCAACTTTGGAAACATGTTCAGCGTCGTTGGAGCAAGCTATATGCTCCCCTTCCTCCCCATGCAACCCCTGCAAATTTTGACCAACAATCTCCTGTACGATTTTTCCCAGACCGGTATCCCCATGGATAACGTGGACCCCGAGTTGATAAAAAAGCCGGTTCGTTGGGATATAGGCAACATAAAACGGTTCATGATCTTTATTGGCCCCATGAGTTCCATCTTCGATTACGCGACCTTTGGCCTTATGTGGTTTTTTTTCAATGCCCGCGCATATTTGGAGCCCGGGGTATCGGAGGTTCAGAGGCAGGGTTTTGCCAGTCTTTTCCAAACCGGATGGTTTGTGGAATCCCTTTTAACCCAAACCCTCATCGTCCATATTATCAGGACGAGGAAAATACCCTTTATCCAAAGTCGAGCTTCCGCACCCATGCTTTTGACGACCCTGTGCATCATGGGCATAGGCGCTTGGCTACCCTACTCGCCCTTCGCGGCAACCCTGGGTTTGGTGGCCCTGCCGTGGACCTACTGGTTGTGGATTACCGTATTTTTAGTAGCCTACTCCATCCTTACCCACCGGGTAAAACGTTGGTTTATCAAAAAATTTGAAGGAGTATAACCATGGATACGATTCTTGATGCCCTCCAGGAAGGCCGACTGTTCGAGCTACCGGAAAACGATAAAACCCACGCCCTCCAATTTCTCTCCCATATCATCGAAGCGTTTCCCCAGATACCCCGGGAAATCGACGTTATGGGCAACGTCATGGCCCGGGAACGGGCCACCAACACGGCCTTAGGAAAGGGTTGGGCCTGTCCCCACGCCCGGGTAGACTTTGAGGAAGACCTGATGTGCGTTGTGGGATGGAGCCCCACGGGCATCGATTATGGGGCCCCCGACGGTAAACCCATCTCGATCATCGTCATGTACCTGGTCCCTTCGAATCAGCGGAACCACTACCTACGGGAAATCTCCACCCTGGCAAAGGCCCTTAAGGCTTCCAGCGATTCGGAGCGGACCCTTAATTTTAAAGAATTGAACGATGTCCGAAACTATCTTTTGGATCTGATCGCCGCCAGTAAGGATACCATCGGTCCCGACGCCCGGGCTCGGATGATCCGGCTCCAGGCAAAGGCGGTCAGCGAAACCCAGCCTATCGGGGATCTGTCGGCCCTGACGGTGGAACCGGTTTCGATTATTGTTGGACCCACCATGAAGCCCCTGGCCCTAACCCAAAACGTGGAATTGATGAACTGGGTAGAATCGACCCAAAATATCGGCGAACGGTTGGAAGCGGATGGAAAGATCCAAAACGGCCCCTGGCGGATAATTCGCCGTCATTCCATTAATTTTCAAGGGAACCGGGTGCTGTACGAATGTCTGGCCCTGGCAAACCTTTCCTCCACTCCCCTGTCGGTTACTACACCCAAGACGGTGTTATGATTCGGTTCCCAAAACTTCTAGAATCCGGTTCCTCACCGTGTCGACCAACCTTCGGCGGTCCTCCGCCTGAAGGCCCGCGGTAGGGATGGGATCGCAAAAAACCATCCGGACCCTGGCGGCCTGAATGGTCTTGGTCTCTTCCCACACGGTGTAGCTCCCCGAAATAGCCACCGGGACGATGGGCGCATCGGCTAGGGTCGCCAGTTTAAAGGAGCCCCCTTTAAAGGGCAGAACCCCCTTCCCGCGGCTACGGGTCCCCTCGGGGAAGATGATCATGGCCCCGCCGTTTCGAATCCGCCGAGCTCCCCGCTCTATGGAGCGGTGGGCCTTGGCCACGTTTTTACGGTCGATGAACAGGCCCCCCAGGAAAAAGACCCACAGATTTACGAAGGGGAAAAAAAGGATTTCCCGTTTCGCGATAAACCCAAAGGGCCGTTTAATAAAGGCCAGGGCCAGAATGATATCAAAATCTCCCGGGTGATTCGCCACAAAACAGACACCCCCATGGGAGGGTATTTTTTCGGCCCCCTCTATGGACACGGATGATCCGGTTCCAAAAATAACAAACCGGGCCCAAAGCCGGGTAAGGTTCCGGAGTAAAAAAATCGCCCCCCTTCTAAGGCCCGGTAAAACACCAAGCAGGATCAACAGGATGGCCACGGGGATGGCCAGGATCATAATTCCCCAAATGGCGATAAAAAATAGTATGGTTTTAAACATCCCCCAGCTCCTTTACACCCAGGGTTGACTAAACCCCCACCCCCAGGTGGCGCAGGTCCTTTTTGGCGGTTTCCGGGTTCTTCCAGAGAAAAGCCTGGATCCCCAAAGCCCGAGCGCCGTCCACGTTGACGGGAATATCGTCAAAAAAGACGGTCCTGTCGGCGGGAAGGCCCAGGGTTTTCAAAAGAACCTCGTAAATGGTCCGCTCCGGTTTATTATACCCCACATCGCAGGAAAAAATACCCACCTCAACTTTTTTAAACAGGGGAAAGCGTTCCCGGGCTAGGGCTAAAAAATCCTTGGGCATATTGGAAAGGATCCCCGTGCGGAAACCCCTCTGTTGAAGGTCCTCGATGAGAGTGACCGTTTGGGGGTTCAACTGGGCCCAGCTTTCCAGGTCCGCGCGGACCAGCTGTTCCATGGCCTTATTATCCAATTCCACCCCCACGGCGGCCAGCATGGTACGATAGTATTCCTTTCCCGACAAAAGGCCCCTATCGTAGGGGTCCCGATTTTCCCACACGATCTTTTCCATGGTAGGCCTATCCAATCCGGCGATAGTCGCCAGATGGTCCAGGGAATTCCCCGCCTGGGGAAGGGAAATTACGTTACCATAATCAAAAATCACCGCTTCTATAGCCATACCTTCTCCCGCGCCCTATTTTTCCACCAGGGCGGCTAATTTTTCTCGGATAAACTCGCTTTTTTCCTTTAAGCCGATGGTCCCGGTTTGCAGTATCAAAATATTCGGCGCCTTGGGGTCCAATTTTACCTTGCCGGCGCTCTCTTTGATCAGCCGTAGGAGCCTATCAATTTTAATTTTCGCTACCCGGTTGAACTCTATCCGAACCATCCCGGCCCGTTCTTTCAACGTAACAATGGACAAGTCTTTACAGATAATTCTTATTTCCGCCAGGGATAAAAGACTCTGGACCTCTTCCGGCAGGGGACCAAAACGGTCGGTCAATTCGGCGAACACCCGTTCCAACTCCTCCCGGCTTTGGATGGCGGATATTTTTTTGTACACCTCCATCTTTTCCTGGGGCGAATCGATATACGTGTCGGGAATAAAGCCCGAGTATTCCAGCTCCAAGTAGGTCTCGCTTTCGCTTTGGTAATTGGAATCCTGAAGCCGCCGCACCGCGTCATCCAAAAGTCGCAGGTACAGGTCAAAACCTACGGAATAAATATCCCCCGACTGTTCCCGGCCTAAAAGGTTTCCCGCACCCCGAATCTCCATGTCCTTCATGGCGATTTTAAAGCCCGAACCCAATTCGGTAAAATCCGAGATAACCTGCAGACGTTTCATGGCTAATTCGGACAGGGCCCTATCTTTGGGGTAGAACAGGTACGCGTAGGCTACCCGGTCCGACCGACCAACCCGGCCCCGCAGTTGGTACAGCTGGGAGACCCCGTACATATCCGAGCGATCGATGATAATGGTGTTAACGTTCGGAATATCGATGCCGTTTTCGATGATGGTGGTAGAAACGAGAACATGGAACCCCCCATGGATGAACCTATGCATCACGTCTTCCAGGTCCTGGGGATCCATCTGTCCGTGGGCGCTGTCCACGAGCATTTCGGGGACCAGCCGTTCGATCATCCGTCGGGTTTCCTCCAGGCTTTCGACCCGGTTGTGGAGGTAAAACACCTGCCCCCCCCGTTCAACTTCCCGCCGTATAGCCGAGGCTAGGCGATCCTCGTTGAATTCATCGATGACCGTCTCGATAGGATGCCGGTTATAGGGAGGAGTCGTCAGAAGGCTCATATCCCGAATTTTTAAAAGACTCATGTGAAGGGTCCGGGGGATAGGCGTGGCGCTCAGGGTTAGACAATCCACGTTGGTTTTCATTTCCTTCAGCCGTTCTTTGTCCTTAACCCCAAACCGCTGTTCCTCGTCGATCACCAATAGGCCCAGGTCCTTAAAAACCACGTCCCGTTGGATAATCCGATGGGTTCCCACGAGGATATCGATTTCTCCTTTTTTAACCGCCTCCAGGGTCCGCCGGGTTTCCGCCTTGTCCACAAAGCGGGAAAGCATTCCCAAGCGAACGGGGAAACGGGAAAATCTATCCAAAAAATTTTCGTAATGCTGTTCCGTCAAAATGGTCGTGGGGGCCAAAAACGCCACCTGCTTGCCCCCCATGACCGCTTTAAAGCAGGCTCGGACCGCCACCTCCGTTTTTCCGTACCCCACATCGCCGCACACGAGCCGATCCATGGGCTGGGGACTTTCCATATCCCTCTTAATCTCTTCCACGCATCGAAGCTGGTCCTCGGTCTCTTCGTAGGGAAAGGCGGCTTCAAAGGCGTTTTGCCACTCCGTATCCCGGGGAAACGCGTACCCCTGGGCGGCCTTCCGTTTGGAGTACAATTCGATGAGTTTTTCGGCGATATCCTCTACGGATTTTTTTACCCGACCCTTGCGGTTTTCCCAACTTTTGGAACCCAACTTGTCGAGCCGTGGTGGAGCGCCCTCGTTTCCGATGTACCGCTGGACCAAATCGACCTGTTCGATGGGAACAAAAACGAACTCCTCATCCGCGTATTCTAACTTAATATAATCCCGTTCGTGGCCCAGGGCTTTTATCCGTTCAATTCCCTTGAACAGCCCTATTCCATAGTTCACGTGGACCACAAAATCTTCGGGGTTTAGCTCCACAAAGGTGTCGATAACGGCGCTTCGGGCATGCTTTAGGGAACGGGGAATCCGTTTGCGGCGACCAAAAATCTCATTTTCCTGGATCACCAGTAGTTTTAGGTCCGGCAGGGCAAACCCCGCAGAGAGGGGTAGAATCCCAATTTTTACGGGCAGGTCCTTCAACAGTTCGGCTATACGGCCACCCTGGGCATCGGATTCCGACAGGATGACAATTTCCCATTGTTGGGCCGTAAGGTTGGTCAATTCCTCTTTTAGGTACGTGATGTTTCCAAAAAAACTTCGGGGGGGGTCGCAATTAAGTTGGATCCGGAGTGCCCCCTCTTCCCCGCTCCCCTTTATCGTTTGGAAGGAGACGCGGCGGACGCTGGATGCTATAACGGAGCGTATATCCAACAGGATCCGTTCGGGGGCGGGCACTTCTTTTTCCCGATGGGCCTTCCGGTAAAGGCCCTGGTACTCCCGAACCAGGGATTCCTGGGCATTTTCCAAACGTTCCCGGTCAAAATAAACCACCGTACCCTGGGCTCCCAGGTAGTCGATCAGGGTCCCGCTGTGGTCAAAGGCCAGGGGAAAAAAAAGTTCTTCCCCCTCGGCGTTTCGGTGGGTCATAAGCCGTTCTAACAGGACCGCGCCTCCGGAGGGAAACTCTTCGAAGAGCCGAAGGGTTCGTTCCAGCGCCTCGATCCGGTCATCGGTCCATAGGACCTCCTTCAGGGGCCGCAGTAGAAGGGATGCTACCGATTCGGTTCCGCTTTGGTCTTCCGGATCAAAGGTTTTGATGGATTCGATGGTATCAAAATCAAAGAGTATCCGGTACGCGTATTCATCCCCCCCCATAAATACATCCAGGACCTCTCCGCGGAGGGCGAATTCCCCGTGAACCTGGACCCGGGGCACCCGGGTGTAGCCGTATGAGGAGAGCTGTTCCGCCAAGACGGCGGTATCGATCCTCCCACCCCTTCGTAGGGGAATCAGCAAGCTTTCCAGGTACTTTGGCGGAGGCAGAGGGGTAAGGAGGGCCCGTTGGGGAACCACCACGATTTTGATATTTCCACCCACCAGATCGGCCAAGACCCGGCTCCGTTCGCCAAAAACCTTGGATAGGGGCGCCATATCCCGATAGGGCATGGTTCCCCACCAGGGGAAAGCTTGGGCATCCAGCTGAAGGGCCCGTAGGTCCGCCACCAGTTCCTCGGCCTCCTTCTCCGTAGGAGTAACCGCCAACAGGGGGCCCTGGGCGTAGGAGGCCGCTTCCGCCGTCAGAATGGACGCGAAGGACCCGTCGGCTCCTTCCACTTCCAGGGGAAATTTTTGGGCCCTCAGGGCGCGGATCACCTCGGAAAAGGAAGCCGACGTCCGGATCCGCCGAAGGAATTCAGGAAAGGATAAGGTATTCATTAATTTTTACCGATCAAGTAGTATAACCCTAGGCTGTATGTGGAGAGCCACTTTGAAACGAATAACCAGTTGTCTGTTCATAGTCATGCTGTTCATGCTCACCCTTTTTATACCCCTGCAAAAGGTTTCCGCGGCGGATACGGCGGCGGGAAACGACGTGGATCTGGCTATCAGATATTTCGACAAACGGGTCTATTACGCGGGAAGCGGACCAATTCTTGTACAAATAACCCTAACCAACCGGGGTTCAGAGACCTATCGGTTTAAATTGGCCGACGAACGCCCCTTCTCCATCGATTTTGACGTTCGGACCATGGCAAATCGAACCGTGGACCCTACGGAAATTCTTATCAGAAAGCGCTCTCAAAATCAACGGGTCTATTTCAGAGAAGTCTCGGTGGAAGGAGGAGAATCCTTTTCTTTTACGGAGGACCTTTCCGAATACGCCAAGCTCGTTCAACCGGGGTCCTACGTGGTCCAGGCGAAACTGTACCCCGAATTGTTCCGAACCCCCACCGATACGCCCATTCTTTCCAACCGCCTTTCCCTTACCCTGATGGTTCCTCCTATCCAGGATCAAAAAGGAGCGCCCACCGCCCTGGACGTGGAAACGGGGGCCATTCTGGTTCGCCAAAATCTCCCTCCCGATCAGGTGGTAGAATATGTTTTGACGGCCCGGCAAAAGGGACAATGGGAGAAATTTTTCCTGTACCTCGATTTAGAGGCCATGCTAAACCGGGATGGGGTGAGAAAACGGGCGTGGCAGGGGGAATCGGAGGAGGGCCGTCAACGGTTACTGAATAAGTATAGGGCGGATCTGAGAAGTTCCGTCGTGGACGGGGACATAGCGACCATTCCCATCGATTTCACCGTAAAACGAACCACCTACAGCGCCAACGAGGGGACCGTAGTGGTACTTGAAAAATTCAAGACCGGGACGTATGTTGAAAAGAAGGAATACACCTACTATCTGCAGAGAAGGGATAATATTTGGTTGATCATAGACTACTCGGTTACTAATCTGGGGTCCGAATGAAGCTCCTTTTGGTGGTAGCCTCCGATGCTACGTATAACTCAATTTCCTATTTTATCAAACCCCTGGGATTTGAACCAATTCGGTATCGTCAAGCCCTAAAGGCCATGGACAATATCGACGAGGTGGATCCCGACGGGGTAATCATCAGCGCCGAGGATTTCCCCCGACACTGGAAAACCCTGGTACAGTTTATACGAAGCGAACGCCCCAAGGACAAGACGGCGGTGGTCATTCTTAAGGGCCCCCACTTTCCCTTTGAGGAGGCGGCCAAGGCTTCGTATATCGGGGTCAACGGGATCGTATCGGAAAATTTGGACGATCCTGAAGAACAGGATCGTTTACAGGGCATCCTAAGCCGGTACATACCCATAGAAGCGAAACGGGGGGCAAAACGGATTCGGCCCAACGCCTGGGATTCCTTAGGTTTTATTTTTTCCCACCCCAAGGATGGGAAATTGATAACCGGAACTCTGGAGACCCTTTCGCTCACGGGGCTTTCGTTCCTCCCCGATCAAAGCCGGTGGCTGGAAAATCTTTACCTAGAAACCCCCATACCCCAGACGTCCCTCCGGGTGGGGGACCAGGTTCTTTCTCCCCTCTGTTCGTTAGTCCGTACGGGCAGGATTATTTCTCTGCACTTCGACTCCTTTCCCCCGGGGGAACAGGAGCTTTTGGAAAAGTATCTTTTAGAACGGCCCCTGTTGGAGCGGAAACGCCAGGCCTCCCAGGAAGAGCTTTGATTAAAGAGGCCACCACGTAGTAGGCTAAAAAATGTCCCGCGGTTTGGGGAACAAAGGGAGCCGAAGCGATACGGCGCCGAGGCCTACCCCCTAGGCCTGCCCTGGGGGGATCAAAGTCCCCCGGAGGAAGGGATTCCTCATCGGACCAGACGCAGGGAATAGGGGCATCCAGAGGTACCCCCGCTTTCCGTAACCGACCGCGAACCGAACGGGCCAGGGAACAGTGGTGGGTTTGCCAAAGGTTGCCCAGTTTGACCCTGGAGGGGTCTAAACGGCCGCCCATCCCCATGCTGGAAATAAAGGGTAGACCCGCCGACACAAATTGGGCCAGAAGACGTACCTTTGGGTTAAGAGAATCTATACAATCCACATAAAAATCACAGTCCGGGGGTACGGAGGCAGAGGCGTTTTCTCCGGAAATAAAAAGTTCCCGTTCTTCCACGATCACCTGGGGGTTAATGTCCCGGGCGAACAGGCCAAAGGCCCGGGTTTTAGGAAGTCCCAGGTAGGAACGGAGACCAAAGGCAAGCCTGTTAAGGTTTGTCTCGCTTACCTCATCAAAATCGCACGCCACGATTGTTCCAACACCCGAGCGAACAAGATCGACCGCGCACGCGGCCCCGACTCCTCCCAAACCAAAAACGCATACCCTCCGCTTAGCCAAATCGGCTACCCTATCGGGCCCTAGGATCATGGCTGTTCGTTCGGAAAAGGATGGATTAGACGCCATAGGCTTTCCTGAAATTTTCATCGCTTATCCGTTCCAGTTCTTCCTTTTCGGCTACGGGGGATGAGGCCTCGCGCCGTAGACGGGCCGCGGCTTCAATAATGGTATAGAGGTCCTCGGGAACGCTGTAGGGCCTTCCCCGGAGGCTTTGATAGGGAGCGTCGGTTTCAAAAAGAAGCCGTTCGGGGGGCAATTTCGCGCAGACGGTCATGGCCTGTTTATGGTTTAGAATGATGGTCGTCCCAAAGGAAAAATAGGCGTTCACCCCCCGACGAAGCAGGGCCTCCGCTTCCCCAAGGGTTCCCGAGTAGGAATGGAAAATCACCGAAGGAAGCTCCGAGAGGGGACGGGAAAGGGCAAACACGTGGTCCATGGCTTTCCGGACGTGGAGGACCATGGGAAGCCGGGCCCGCCGGGCCAACGCAAGCTGAGCCTTAAAAAGCCGTACCTGTAGGTCTTCGGTAGTCCTAAAGGTCCCGTCGTAGAGGTCAAACCCCGCCTCGCCCACCGCGCTAATTTCATGCTCTGCCACTAACTGTTCCAGGGTTTCCAGGCTCCGCTGTACCGCCGAGCCATCGGTCGCGGGAAGCTGGGGGTGCACCGCGAAACAGAGTACCAGCGGAGGGCCACCCCCGCGAGTCCGCTGATCCCTTAGAGCCCGGTGGTATTCCCATTCCTCGGCGCTCCAGGCGCTGGCGGCAATGGCAATCCCCTCCCGGGACCGGGGAGGTTCACCTTCGAGTTTCCGTAGATCAAAGGGGTGGGCGTGGGCATCCGAAGCCATGGTAACCCACTATACCGAGGGCACTCGGAATGTTTCAACCGTGCCCCAGCGGATACCCTTGTACAGAGGCGTTGTTTTAAACAAGAGTCCCCTCTAAAAACAATTGGTTTTTAAAGGGGACTTAAGAATTGTTTAAAACCCCTCCGGATCTTCTCCGATATTAAAAGGGGAGGACACCAATGAAACGTTACTGCGTCAAATGTGAAAACGACCGGGTGGAATTTTTGGATATACTGCGGGAGACCGACGAGGGGTACATGGTCCGGGTAATCCGGGTCAAGGATGGCTACGATAAGGTGGTGGAAGAGTTCATGAGCCGCCACCTCTTTGAGCTGTGCCTCCATACGGGGTTTATTTATGAAATGAAGGAAGAATCCGCCTCTTCGGTAGCGTGAAAGGGGCAGCGGGGATGCTATCCCCGGCCCCGGTTATTTTACCTCAATTTTATCAATTTCTTTGCTAGCCAAACGCACCCCCCCCGCTTTTAGGCCCTTAACCAAATAATCCTGGGCTTTAAAGGTTTCCTTCGTTATTTTTAACCGTGGTTTCGGCGTATAGTGGGCGACAAGAGAGAATTTGTCCCGAATATCCACGTGGAGCACCTGGGCTTCCGGGGGAATCAGGGAATACTCCTTGCCGAGGATCCAGCCCTCAATAATACACCGTTTAATGTAGGGGTAACCGCTTTCCTTTTCTTTGTACAGGATGGTAAACACGGTTTTCCCTAAAATTTCCTTATCGGCGATCCCGATCCACCAGGCGTTTTTATCCACAAAAACCTTATCCGGTACATCGACGACGCTGTAGGTTCCACTATGACGAACCACTAAAATTCGGTCATAGGACGAAACCTCCGCCACCACCTGTCCGCCAGAAACCGCGGTTCCCAAATACCCCGTGGCGCTATCGTAGTGGAGTTCCTGATCCCGTTTGACCACCTCTTTCATATCCACTTTTTCAAAGGAGCCGACCTTGGTTTTCCGTTTTCCCCGGCCAAGTTCTTCGTTGGACCTTATCTTCTGGATAAGGGAATCCAGAAAACCCGTGGCGTAGGCGATGATATTTTTTAAATACCCCTCAATTTTGCCTATCCGTTCCTGGATCTCCTTCATTTCAGCTTTGGCTTTATTGATATCGTACAGGGATATTCGGCGTATGGGTATTTTAAGGAGCCGTTCCACATCCTCCGGGGTAACGCCCCGTTTTCCGATCTCCTTTAAAAAGGGTTTAAAACCGGCGATCACTGCGGCGATTACCGTTTCGGCGGTTTTTTTATCCTCGATGGACTTATAGATTCGTTCCTCGATAAAAATCCGTTCCAGGGTCCGCTGATGGAGCTTATCCAGCAATTCTGCCTTTTCAAGCTCCAACTCCCGGGTCAGAATAGAAACCAGCTGGTTCGCGTGGTGCTGAACCAGTTCAGTAACCGTCATAATAGTGGGTAGGCCATCTTTTATAACCAAGAGGTTTACCGAAATTGACTGCTCGCACTCGGTAAAGGCGAAAAGGGCATCCACCGTTTCCTGGGAGTAAACCCCCCGGGCCAATTTCACCTCTATTTCCACCTGATCGGCGGTAAAATCGGAGATGGATTGAATCTTTATCCGCCCCGCTTTAGCGGCAGTTTCCACGCTAGCGATAAGGCTTTCGGTGGTGGAGCCAAAGGGAAGCTCCCGTATCACGATCCGTTTGGGGTCCGAAACGTCCAATTTAGCCCGGACTAAAACCTTGCCGTTTCCATCCCGGTAATCCGAAACGTCCACCAGCCCCCCGGTGGGAAAATCGGGAAAGAGCTGGAATTTTTTGCCCCCCAGACAGGCCTTTTCAGCCTCCAGCACCTCCAGGATATTATGGGGAAGGATTTTGGTGGACATCCCCACCGCGATCCCCTCGGCGCCCATTACGAGCACCACGGGAATTTTCGCCGGAAACAGGACGGGCTCTTTGTTCCGGCCGTCGTAGGAATCCGTCATGGGGGTAAGTTTGGGGTTATAAAATATATCCTTGGCGAGGCTAGTGGCCCGGCACTCGATGTACCGGGCGGCGGAGGCTTCGTCACCGGTAAAAATATTACCAAAATTTCCCTGGCGATCGATAAAAAGATCCTTGTTGGCGAGGACCACGAGGGCCGAGCCTATAGAAGCGTCGCCGTGGGGATGGTATTTCATACAATGGCCTACCACGTTGGCCACCTTGTGAAATTTTCCATCGTCCATTTCAAACAGTGAATGCAGAATCCGGCGCTGAACGGGCTTTAGGCCGTCTTCCACATCCGGTATGGCTCGATCCTTTATAACATAGGAAGCGTACTCGAGAAAATTCCGATCGAATAGTGTTTTTACGTAAGACATCCCTTTTTCCTTGTGCTCTGGGGTCCGGATTAAATATCGGCCACGAGGTTTTTCATAATATAGTCCCGCCGTTCGGGGGTGTTTTTCCCCATATAGAATTCCAAAACCTGGGGGACCGCCTTCAGGGTGTTGACCGAAACGGGGACCAGGCGTATGTCCGGCCCGATAAATTGCCCAAATTCCTTGGGGCTAATTTCTCCCAGTCCCTTGAACCGGGTAACCTCGCTTTGATTCCCCAGCTCTTTAACCACCGCGTCCCGTTCCTTTTCGCTGTAACAGTAGCGACTTTCGTTTTTGGTCCGCACCCGAAAAAGGGGCGTTTCGAGGATGTACACCCGTCCCCCCGTAACCAGTTCCTCAAAAAAGGATAGAAAAAAGGTTAAGAGCAGGTTTCGGATGTGAAAACCGTCAAAATCCGCGTCCGTGGCTATGACGATACGTCCGTACCGGAGCCCGGAAACATCGTTTTCGATGCCCAGGGCCATCATCATATTATACAATTCCTCGTTTTTATAAATCGCGGTCCGTTTTTTACCGTACATGTTTTCCGGTTTTCCCCGTAGCGCGAAAATAGCCTGGGTCATCACGTCTCGGCTCGAAACAATGGACCCGGCGGCCGAATCCCCCTCGGTGATAAAGATGGTCGATAGGGCACCCTTTTCCCCATCCTCCAAGTGGTACTTACAATCCTTCAACTTTGGAATTTTAAGGGCTATTTTTTTTGCCGCCTCCCGGGCTTCCTTTTTTACGGCGTTCAATTCGGTTCGGAGCTTCTCGTTAGAACTGATTTTTAGTTCCAAAAGTTTTGCCGCCTCGGCGTTTTTATGGAGCCAATCCTCCACCGCGGCCTTGGTTTCCTGGACTATCCAGGGACGGATATCCGAATTTCCCAATTTATTTTTCGTTTGACTTTCAAAAACCGGGTTTTTCAATTTGACAGAAATTGCCGCAGTGGTTCCTTCCCGCACGTCTTCGCTTTTATAATCCTTTTTAAAAAACGCCTGGATACCCTTTAAGAACCCCTCCTTGAACGCCGAAAGATGGGTCCCCCCGTCGGAGGTATACTGGCCGTTCACGAAGGAGAAGTATTCCTCCCCGTAGTTGTTCGTATGGGTAAAGGCGAATTCTATCCGGTCTCCCTTAAAATGCCCAATGGGGTACAGGGAGGCCTCTCCGGTTTCGTCGGCCAAAAGGTCGTAGAGGCCCCGTTGGGACGCTATGGCTTTACCGTTCAGTTTTAGGGTTAAGCCGGCGTTCAAATAGGCGTAATTCCAGATCCGCCGTTCAATGAACTCCAGATTAAAGGTAAAGTCACCGAATATTTCCGTATCGGGGGTAAATTCCACGTACGTACCGTCCCGTTGGACTTCCTTCAACTTTCCCTTTCGCTCGTTTATCAGGACCCCCCGTTCAAAAACCGCTTCGGCGAATTGTCCCGAACGGATCGCGATTACCCGAAAATGGGAAGAAAGGGCGTTTACCGCTTTAGTCCCCACCCCGTTTAGCCCCACGGAAAATTGAAACACATCGTCATTGTACTTAGCTCCCGTGTTGATGATGGACACACATTCCACGAGCTTACCCAAGGGGATTCCCCGTCCGTAATCCCGAACCTTTACGGAATGGTCTTTTACCTCCACTTCCACCACCTCGCCGTTTCCCATGATAAACTCGTCGATGGCGTTATCTATCACTTCCTTTAAAAGTACGTATACCCCGTCATCGGGGTTGGAACCGTCGCCCAGACGTCCGATGTACATTCCCGTGCGTAACCGTATGTGTTCCAAAGAGGAGAGGGTTTTTATCTTCGATTCATCGTATTGATTTTTTGGCGCCATAGAACCATCCTACCATAAATTCATTTTTTACTATACGACAAAGATATTTTTCTTGACAATCCGCGAAGTCGGCCCCATCATGGTATCATCGTCGCTAAATACATTTATTGTACTCCAAGGAGACGCCACCATGAGCTACACCACGGATCTTATCAAGAACCTATCGTTAGCCGGACACGGCGGGACCGGCAAAACGACCCTTTTTGAACGGTTACTTTTCGCCGGCGGAGTTATCGGCAAACCGGAAACCGTAGAATCGGGAAAAACGGTCAGTGACTCCACCACGGAAGAAATTGAGCGAAAAATTTCCATCTATACCGCCATGGGTCATGTGGACTGGAAGGGAAAAAAGATCAACATGTTTGATACCCCCGGGTCCTCGGATTTTGTGGGGGACGTGATTTTGTCAATTCGGGCTTCCGAATTTGTCACCCTGCTATTGGACGCTCAAGCGGGGGTCCAGATTGAGACCATCAAATTATGGAGACTCCTGAACAATCGAAACAAACCCCGGGCAATCTACGTTTCTAAAATGGACGAAGAACGGGCGGATTTCGAAAAGGTCCTACAGGATGTAAAGGAAAAATTCAAGGTCGATCCTATTCCCGTTTGTATACCCATGGGAAAGGGCTCCTCGTACAAGGGGGTCATCGACGTTCTAAACGAGAAGGCCTACCTAGTCCAGAGCGACGGGATGGAAAAGAGCGTGGACATTCCCGCGGAATACCAGGAAGCGGTGTCCGCCGCCCGGGAAAGGCTTATCGAAGCGGCCGCCGAAGGGGACGATACGCTCATGGAGCATTATATCGACAAGGGTTCCCTGGACGCGGAGGAAATGCACACGGGGCTTATCGAAGCGATGGCGGAGCATAAGTTTGTTCCCGCCTTTTGCGGAGTGGCCACAAAGAACTCCGGGCTTATCCCCTATTTGGATTTTGTTTCCGATATCGGCCCCAATCCAACCACCGCGAAGGACGTAATCGTAAAAGAAAATGGAACCGAGGAAGAACTGGCTTTGGATCCCAATCAAAGTCTCGCGGCCATGATCATCAAGACAAACTATGACCAATTCTCCGGTAAACTTTCCTGGGTCAAGGTGTTTCGAGGCAAGCTGGCCGCCGATTCGGATATTTATAACGTAACGGAAAATAAGAAGGAACGGATTGGAAAACTGTATATTGCCCAGGGTAAAAAATTAGAGGAAGTGAAGGAATTGTACGCCGGTGATGTGGGTATACTGGCAAAATCGGCGACCTTAAAAACCAACGATACCATTACTTCCCCTGACGCGCCCCTGTCGTTTGTACCCCTTCGGTTGCCCGACCCGGTCCATTCGGTGGCGGTAAACGCGGTTCAGAAGAAGGACGACGACAAATTGGGAGAGTACTTGGTTCGGGCGTCGGAGGAGGATAAAACCTTCCGTTACCTATACAACGCCGAAACAAAGGAAACGGTAATTTCAGGGATGGGGGAACTCCACGTTAATATCATCCTGGATAAGATCAAACTCAATCAAAAGATAGACATTCAAACCAACGTTCCCCGGGTCGCGTACCGGGAAACCATTACAAAAAAAGCCGGCGCCGAGTATACCCATAAAAAACAAACCGGCGGTCATGGTCAGTACGGTAAGGTCGTTCTGGAAATCGCCCCCCTTCCCCGGGGCGAAAAGTACAAATTTATCAACGCGATTTTCGGCGGCGCCGTCTCCAAGGGGTATATTCCCGGGGTGGAAAAGGGCGTGCTGGAAGGTATGGCCAACGGTGTCATGGCCGGATACCCGGTGGTGGACGTGGAAGTAAAAATTGTCGACGGGAAAGAGCACCCGGTGGATTCGTCGGAACTGGCGTTTAAGCTGGCGGCTCGAAACGCCTTCCGGGAATCGATGAAACAGGCGAACCCTACCCTGTTGGAACCTATTATGAATTTAACGGTTTTTGTGGAGGAAAAGTATCTAGGGGACGTGATGTCGGACCTGTCGGGAAAACGGGGAAAAATTTTAGGGCAACAGTCCATAGGCGGAGGAATAGAGGAGATTCGAGCCCAGGTTCCCCAGGCGGAACTACTGCGCTACTCCATCGACCTGCGGTCCATTACCAGCGGTACCGGATCGTTCAGCGTGGAATTCGACCATTACGCGCCCATCGGCGGTAAAATAGCCGAAGAGGTTATCAAGGCGGCCCAGGCGTTCAGGGTGCACGAGGAAGAAGAATAGGCGATATTTTTTGTTCCGGGAGTGGCGGCCTCCCGAAAAAAGCCGCAAAAAAAGGGGGTGGGGGTGTCCAGGAAGCTACAACTTCTTGGACACCCTTTTTTTATCGTTCAGCCATAGGAACAAAGGGTCGTCGGCTTTGAACACACTTGTACGCGGGCCGGATGATCCGCCCCCCGGAAATAATCTCTTCCATCCGGTGGGCGCACCACCCCGACACCCGGCTGATCGCGAAAATCGGGGTAAATAATTCATCGGGGATTCCCAACATGCGGTACACAAAGCCGGAATAGAAGTCCACGTTGGTACAGATCGCCTTATCCGACCCCTTTACCTGTTTAAAGACCTCCGGAACCAGGGCCTCGATGCTTTTATACAGGTTAAATTCCCCGCTCAAGCCCCGCTCTTGGGCTAGTATTTCCGCCTTGTCCCGCAGGAGGATAGCCCGGGGATCCGACAGGGTATAGACCGCGTGCCCCTGGCCATAAATCAGACCCGAATTATCGTAGGCCTCCCCTTTTAATATCTTCCGTAGATAGTTCGCCACCTCGTCCCGGTCTTCCCAATTTTTGACGTTCCTTTTTATATCCTCCATCATTCCCATAACCTTTATATTGGCTCCCCCGTGTTTAAAACCCTTAAGGGAACCCACCCCCGCCGCGATGGCCGAATAGGTATCCGTATCGGCGGATGAAATAAGGTGTACCGCGAAGGTGGAGTTATTGCCCCCCCCGTGTTCCGCGTGAAGGATCAGGGCTAAATCGAGAATTTCCGCTTCCAGGCGGGTGAATTTTTGGTCCTGCCGTATAAGGGAAAGCAGAGTCTCGGCGGTGGAGCAGGTAGGCGTCGGAGTATGGATAAAAAGGCTCTCGTGGTCGTAGTAATGTTTTTTAGCCATGTAGGCGTAGGCAACCATGGTGGGAAACCAGGCGATTAAATCCAAACATTGGCGAAGCACATTTTCCGGAGACAAATCGTTGGGCCTTTGATCGTAGGCGTAACAGGTTAGAACCGATCGGGCCAATTTATTCATAATATCCGGAGAAGGGACCTTCATGATCGTATCTTCGGCAAAATTAGTCGGCAGAGCCCGTTTTTGTCCCAAGATTTGACAAAAATCTTCCAGTTCGTTTTTGGTGGGCAAATCCCCGAAGAGCAGGAGGTATACCGCCTCTTCGTACCCAAACCGGTTTTCCGCGATGGCATGGTTAACCAGCTCTTCCACATCGATTCCCCGATAGTAGAGTTTTCCGTCCACCGCAACCCGTTCGCCTTCGTCCATAATATATCCATGGACATCCCCCACCCGGGTAAGGCCTACCAAAACCCCCGTACCATCGGCGTTTCGAAGGCCCCGTTTTACGTTGTACTTGTTGTACAAATCCATTTCAATTCGGTTGTTTTCCCTAACCTTGGAAAGATACTCCGAAATATTCATAGAGCCCCCTATTTGTATATTTATACACTATCAGGTACCATATTTTGTATACTTATGCAATACGATAGAAACAAAAAAGATTGAAAAATCACCTTGAATGAACCGAAGATAAATGAGGACCTTTGACTAGAAAACAGGAAAAAAGGTATACTAGGCTCCATTATGATGAACCCCCTGATCAAGGAAATCTTAGCATTCCCCGCCGACGGACAGGAACTTCTTATCCGCGGTTGGGTACGAACAAAACGGGATCTTAAAAATTTAGTCTTCGTTGAAATTAACGACGGATCCTGCTTTAAAAGCCTTCAGTGTACCTTTGACCGCAATACACCCCTTTCGGGGGAAACCCAAGCCGCCCTTTCTAACCTGGGAACCGGAGCTTCGGTGGAAATCCGGGGAAAGCTCATCCCCTCCCCCGCGGCGGGACAGTCGGTTGAAGTGGCGGCCCAGTCGTTGCTTCTCATCGGCGATGCCCCCTCGGAAACCTTTCCTCTCCAGAAAAAAAAGCATTCCTTCGAGTTCCTCCGGGAAAACGCCCACCTCCGAGCCCGGACCAATACCTTCGGCGCCGTAGCCCGGGTACGAAGCCGTTTGGCCTTCGCGATCCACGAATTTTTTCAGCACCGGGGGTTTCAGTATATCCACACCCCCATCATTACCGCCAGCGACTGCGAAGGCGCGGGGGCTATGTTCCAAGTAACCACCCTAGATTTGCAACGCCTTTCTAATTCCAACGAAAAGGTGGATTATTCTAAGGATTTTTTTGGAAAGTCCAGTTACCTGACCGTTTCCGGACAATTGGAAGCCGAAACCTACGCCACTGCCCTATCCCGGGTCTATACCTTTGGCCCCACCTTCCGGGCGGAAAATTCGAACACCACCCGCCATTTGGCGGAATTTTGGATGATCGAGCCCGAGATGGCCTTTGCCCATTTGGAAGACAACATGGAATTGGCGGAGGACTTCCTTAAGTTTCTCTTTTCAACGGTACTGAAGGAATCGAGGGAGGATCTGGAATTTTTTGACTCCCGTATTCAAAGGGGGATTATTGAAACCTTGGAATCGGTGGTAAATTCTCGTTTTACCCACATGACCTACACGGATGCGGTTAAGGAACTGGAAAAGAATCCCCAGGCCTTTGAATTTAAACCCTACTGGGGTTGTGATCTCCAAAGTGAACACGAAAAATACCTAACCGAAAAAATAGCCGGAGGCCCGGTAATCGTTACCGATTATCCAAAAGAAATAAAGGCCTTTTACATGAAACAAAATGGGGATGGTAAAACCGTACGGGCCATGGACGTGCTCGTGCCCCGATTAGGCGAAATTATCGGGGGCTCGGAACGGGAAGAACGGCTTGGGGTCCTGGAAAACCGGATTCGAGAGTTGGGTATGCGACCGGAGGATTACTGGTGGTATTTAGACCTTCGACGCTACGGTACGGTTCCCCATTCGGGCTTTGGTTTAGGCTTTGAACGGCTTATCCTGTACGTTACCGGAATGACCAACATTCGGGACGTTATTCCCTACCCCAGAGCTGTAGGACAAGCGGAGTTTTAAGGAAATTTATGGCACGGCGATTTGTTTTTTTAGTTTTTTCTCTTTTAGTTTTAGGGGTCCCCTTTTCTTCAGTGGAAGCGGCTGGATTTTCTAACCGGGTAACCAATGGGAGCTTCAACTCTGGGGGCTTTCAAGAACCCCTGTCTGTTCCCCGGGTATTATCCCGTTCGGCCCTTATTATGGACGTGAATACCGGGGTCGTCCTGTACGAAAAGAACGCCGATCTAGAAATTCCCCCCGCATCGTTGACCAAATTGATGACCATCCATTTGGCCCTAAAGGACGTGGCGGCGGGCCGGGTTTCTCTGGATGATCTGGTCGACTTACCAAGGCAAACCTGGGCGGTTAACCAAAGTCCCGGATCGAGCCTTATGTTTCTTGGTCCTGGACAACGGGTAACCCTGCGGGAACTTATTTTAGGAATGGCGGTGGCCTCGGGAAACGACGCGGCGGTCGCGACAGCCCTGCACCTGGCCCCCACGGTTAAAGACTTTGTCCTGCGGATGAACGCGGAAGCCCAATCGATGGGTCTGGTAAAAACCCACTTTGCCGATCCAGCGGGAATTTCCGCTTTAAACAGCACCACCGCCCGGGAGTACGCCCTCTTTTGTCAACAGTACCTGAAGCTCCACCCTGAAGCCCTGGCCCAGTATCACTCGGTCCGGGAGTTTTCCTACCCAAAACCGGAAAACCTTCCAGAAAGCTACCGGAACCGCCCGGGAACTATAACACAGAGGAATAGGAATCTTTTACTGGATACGATAGAAGGGGTGGATGGGCTTAAGACCGGATTCATCAACGAATCGGGGTATAACATAGCCCTGACGGCCCAACGAAACGGAACCCGTTTCTTAGCAGTCCTGCTGGGGGGCCCCGGTTCCGGTTCCGCCCAGGGAGGTAGATTCAGAGCCCAGGACGGGGAAAATCTGCTAACCTGGGGTTTCGAGAATTTCAAGACCCTGAAACAGGAACTGCCATCCCTGGGACCGGTACGGGTTTACAAGGGCGACAAAGCGGAGTTGAACGTTGTTTCCGCGGAATCGTTGGCAAAGACCGTTCGTTTGGATCGGGGGACCAATCTCCGGTATAAGATCGAATATCCCGCCACGTTGATCGCTCCCATCCCTAAGGGAACCAGGGTAGGTGAACTGATAATCTCCGACGATAAGGGAGAATTGGAACGCCTAACGCTCCAGGCTAACGAGACGGTCCAGCGGGGAAACATTTTTGTTCAGATAATTGATTCCCTTAAACTCCTATACCATTCCATTTTTTAGTCCCAGGACTATCAGGGTCTATTTGGCGTGTTCCATAAGTACCGAAACGGGAACCACCGAATAGCCCCTTCGGAGCAGGGCGTCCAGAAGTACGTCCAGACGGCTGAACAGATAATCCTGCCGTCCTCCGTTGGGAATCCCCAAACGAATCGGGATAATGGAACCACATTGTTTTTTCTCCATAATCCAGTCCACCATATCCGAGGCGCTTCGGTACGGGAGTCCCCCCCGCAGGGCGTCCTGGGAACTGACCCAATCCAGGGGATCCATGTCCCGGCCTACGGTTTGGTACCCCGCCTGTAGCGCCGCCCTTTGAATTTGGGGAGCCAAGGAATAGTAGGGAGCGTGCCATAGGAGGGAAAGTTCGTGGGAGGTGGCCTGGAAATATTCATCCTCGTTCCTGGCCAAACCCCGGCGTATAAAATCATCGTCAATCCGGTACCGAGAATCCGATACATCGATGGGCGCGAAAAACAGGGAACCTATTTCCTGATTGGTCAACGATAGTTCCCGAGCGGCCTCGGGATGCCGACGGATGAATTCCCCGTTTAAAAAGAAGGTTGCCCGCACCTTAAATTGATCCAGGGTTTTTAGCACCCCAGGAAGCCCCTCCGCGTCGTCCATTAGGTCGAAACTGAGGGCTATTTCCCGGCGTCCGGTTCTTTTCCCATGATTAAAGGGGTCTGAAGGACCCAGGGGATCCTTTTCAAGACTCGGAATAGGGTCGTAGGAACTTCCATTGCGGAGGATAAGGGCCGTGGTTTGTATACCCGAAAGATTCCTCACCATCGGAAGGTTGGTATAGATGCCCGAACTCTGATCCTCCAGATACACCCGATAGTTTGATGAGACCGTGGAGGTTCGGCGTATTTTTGGTTCCTTAATCCGTGTCCAGGGGCGGTTTCCGTCGGTGGTATACCATGCATCGCCGGAGTAGGCGACCACGAGGCCGGTCTTTTCTTCAAACCCGTATTTTTCGGCCTGGGACAGACAGATCAGATCCCGTTTTCCCGAAATACTGACCTTTTCTATGGTAGCGTCGTCGGCCACCACAAATTCCTCGTTACCTATCCAACGGGCCGCAATGGTGGGCCGCTTATCCAGGGTCGCGACGACCTTCCAGTTAATATAATCGTACAGCGCCGCGCCCTTGGAGCCCCAAACGAGGGCCCTATTCCCGTCGGGGGACAACGCGGCCCCCGATCCCAAGGGATCGTCCAGGGAAGTAAATTTTTGGGGTACCTGGTCACCGCTTAAATCCAGCCGGTACAGGAGGGTTGTCTTTTTTTCTGAAGGAGGCAGTTCCGCGAATACCGTAAGGATCCCCGAGGGGGACCAGAGGACCCTTACGCCAACACAGGATCGCGGTAAAAGAAGATATGGCAGGGATGATTGAAAATCCGACCCGTAGTCGTCTATTCCCAGGGGGTAGTAGAAAAGATTCCGTCCCCCCTTGGCGAGCAACAGGGATCGGCCATCGGGGGCCACCCAGAAAGAATCGAAGTTTGGATCGAATTCAAAGGGGATTTTACCCGCCACCAGACCAATTTCCAAAAAGTCGGCATATAAGGCCCGGGCAAAGAGTTCCGAAGACCGAACCCGGTACACCGTGGAGCCGCGGATATAGAAAAAATCCCCCCCAGCTCCCCAGACAACCTGCTCACGACGACCCTCGCCGATCAATCGATACCGTTCATCCACCACTATGGCTTCGCTGGTGACGGGCCTATAGTACAGTTTGCCCCCCCGGCTATAGACAAAAACCCGGGAATCGGGACTCCAACAGGCGGGAAAAACCACTCCCGGTCGTTCAACATTCTTCGCGATAAGGGTCCGTTCCCCCGTGGCTATGGAAACCAAGGAAAGATTTCCGTAGGCCGCGGTAACCGGTTCGACGATTAAAAGCCAGCGACCGTCGGGAGAGGGGGCCATGGTTTCGGAACGGCCTTCCAAAATAGGGGCCCCGTTCATAAAGGAGGGAAATCCATTAATACCCTGGGGAAGCCCTCCCCCGATAGATAGACGCAGAGTCCCGTAGACGTTTCGGATTTGCAGAATTCTCCCGCCGTCCAAAACATCCATATTTTCGGGGAAAAGGGTTAGCTGTCGGATCGATAGTTTCTGAACGTCCGCGGTAAAAAGGGCCGTTTGTTCTAGCGAACCGTTGGGTGAGGCGTGGGATTGAAAAAGAAGCTGGTTAGTATCCCCTAAATCGAGACCGCTAAAATTAACGGCCCCGTAAACGGAAAGCCCCAGGGTAAAAATAAAAACCCACAGGAGGATAAATCTGAGCCTTGAATTCATAAATCTATTATCGGCGTACTAGGGACGATTCTGCAATAGGGGGAATCAGTTCATTTAATTCCTTTTCTAAAAGATCCAGAGTTTGGACCATAGATTCTATACGATACATGGAATATTTCACCTCTAGGGCCCAAAGACGATCACAGGTATCGTCTAAAAGGGCCTTAAAACTGGGGAATCCTCCCGCCTGATCTTCCATGGAGAAGGGTACAATCCTATTGCTCGGAAACGGACTCGATGGGAACGGAAAATGATTTTGTAGTATCTCCCCGAGGAGCTTCGTAGGCCCGAATAAAAGTGGCCACCGCGATAAGGGCCACTAAAATCAATACGAGATTACGCATGGAACCTCCTGTTCCTCCTTTATAGTAGCATACCTCACACAAAATACGCAATAGATAACAACATACCTCAACGTTTATCCAAAAAATCCAAGGGATTCATGGATCGACCGTTTTTATACACCCCGAAGTGAACGTGGGGTCCCGTGCTGTATCCCGTGGAACCCACGAGGCCTATCTGTTGTCCCTGGGAAACCCGAACGCCCTTGGAAACCGAGAAGGCGCTTAAGTGGGCATAGAGGGTTTGATACCCACCGTCGTGGCTAAGGATGATAAAATTACCGTAGGTTCCGTTATACCCCTCCGATGAAACCTTTCCGTCTAAGGCCGCCTTTATGGGAGTACCCGTCGGCGCGGCAATATCTATGGCGGCGTGGAAACGAAGAACCCCCGTAAAGGGATCATTCCGCCACCCATACAGGGAACTTAAGGGGCCCCGAACGGGGTAAATAAAAAGCTGTCCCAGGGCGCGTTTTAATTCGTCGGACCGCATGCGGGCGCCGGGAAGAAAAACCGTCATTCCCACCGGAAGGATATCGCTCTGTAAATCGTTGGCGTCCAAAATGGCGTTTAACGGAATTCCCGACATGGCGGAAATGCGGAAAAGAGAATCCCCTTTCTTCGTCGTGTAGGGGATTCCGTCCATATTGGGAATCCGTAGGCGCTGACCCACCTTTACATTTTTTACGTTGGTAATCCCGTTAAGGGCGATAACGGCGTCCAACGTAAGCCCATGGGCCGTGGCGATCGAGGAAATTGTATCGCCCCGACGGACGGTATAGGTTTCCCAAGAAAAGGTTTCCACAAGGTCCAGGGGTATTTTGTCCCCCTGATCGGAATTTACAACCGAGGCCGGTCCCAAGCCGCTGTACGTTTCCATAGCCCTCTGCTTCAGGGGGTCCTTAACCTGGGGAAATCGGATTTCGGATCCAAGGAAGGACACAAACAAAAGGCCCCCCAAGCCGAGGATTAGGAGTCCCGCGAAAACCAAGGAAATCCTCTTCCAGATCCTTCGGTTCGGTTTAGGCCAAGTCTGACCTATCGGGTTGTTCGAGATTCGATACACGAGCCCCTTGGATTTTCTGGGGAATATACGGATCCTCCGGTTTGAAGACCGGGGAGATTTTTTCAAGAGAAGGGGGGATGGTGAAAATCGATGGTGAATCCGTTGCGTTGATATAAGCTCGTTCATTATAGTAGGTTTATCGACATTAAGGACCGGGAGCATTATACTTGACCCCTATGGAATCAAAAATCAAGGGCGATCGACGGCCTAACAGAATCCTCTCCGCCATCATCGCGGCCTTTTTGGTAGCTTTTTTTATTAAAATTTTCATTTTCGATTTTATGATAACCGAGGGTCGTTCCATGGTACCCACCCTTCGGCCGGGCCAGGTGGTTATGGTCAACCACCTGGCCTATGGGTTCCGCCTTCCCTGGGCGAACACCTACCTAATCCGATGGGGGCTTCCCCAAAGGGGGGATATCGTAATTTTCCCCTCCCCCCTAGGGGAAATCGCCGTAAAACGGGTGGGAGCTTTGGTTGGGAATTCCCAATTCATAGCCCTGGGGGATAACCAGGACGAATCCTTCGATTCGAGGACCTATGGCCCCATTTCTTTGAACGCTATCCTCGGAAAAGTGATGTTACTAAAATGATACAGGAAAACCCCGGTCCCTCCTTTGGCTCCCCCCCGTCCCGTTTTCGATTTATCATTTTTGCCACCCTCTTTGCCCTATCCGCCCTGGCGGTTCTAGGAAGATACGTGTTTTTAATGACCTCGGGAAGTTCAGGGGTAGCGGGGTTAACGGCCCTCAATACCGGAGAACGGGGGCCCATTGTAGATAGAAACGGACACATATTGGCTATTCAAACCCAGTTGGGGAACATTACCCTTTGGCGGCCGGAGGTTCAGGATCTTCAAGCCACCGCCGAAGAATTGGGCCCCCTGGTGGGGATCGACGTCCCTACCCTAAAGCAACGGATCGAAGAATCAAAAACCGATTTTATCTATATAAAAAAGAAGGTCGACCAGTCGGTGATTAGGGCCATCGAACAGGAAAAAGCCCAGGGAAGGCTTTCGGCGGTCCATGTGGAAGCCGAATCGGGCAGGGTGTATCCAGAAAAGCAACTGGCTAGCCCCCTGATCGGTTTTGTGGGGGAAGATAACCAGGGGCTGGCGGGGATAGAATACGCCTTTAACCAGGAACTAAGCCCCAGCAACGGAAAAGCCTACGGCAATCAAGTGGTCCTCACCATAGACACGGGACTTCAAAATATTTTAGAGGGGATCGCCGAAAAATCGCTACAGGATAATGTCGCCGAGGCGGTCATGTTCCTGGCCATGGATCCCCGAAATGGGGATATCCTGGGTTACGTATCCCTACCGGATTTTGACCCCAACGACATTCAAAACTCCGATGAAATATCCCGCATGGATAGACCGGCGATTTGGGCCTACGAGCCCGGTTCGGTTTTTAAAATATTCACCCTGTCCACCTTTTTGGATAGCGGGGCTATTCAGGACACGAGCTCCTTTTATTGCGACGGAAAGTATGAACATACGACGAATTTAGGAGAAAAGGTCACCATAAAATGCTTGTCCAGCCATGGGACCGTTCATCCCAGGGAAATTATCACCTATTCGTGCAACGCCGGAGCGGCCTACGCATCCGATAAAATAGACGCGGCGTCTTTTTATGATCGGTTGATAAATTTTGGGTTCGGCTCCAGAACGGGTATAGGAATACCCGGAGAAACCGCTGGTTTTTTACGTCCCGTGGATCGCTGGTCCGCCCGTTCCAAGCCCACCATCGCCATAGGGCAGGAAATCGCCGTGTCGGCCCTCCAGATGATGCAAGCGGCGACCGTGGTCGCCAACAACGGGGTGCTGGTGCAACCCCGAATAGTGCTCAAGGTCCTTGCCAGCGACGGTTCGGTGGTAAAGACCCCCGAAACCGCTGGGGCCAGACGGGTGATCAGCGCGGAAACAGCCCAACTGATGCGTTCCTACATGACCTCCGTTACCACGAACCTGGGCACCGGGCATCGGGCTAAAATTGACGATCTTTCTATGGCGGTAAAAACGGGAACAGCCCAGTTAATCGACCGGCGAACGGGGGCCTATTCGGATACGGATTACATCGCCAGCTGTATGGCCATGGTCCCCGCGGATAACCCGGTTTTGGTTCTTTACCACGTTATCGTAAAACCCAAGGGCCCCTCGTACCTGGGGGGTCAAATAGCGGCTCCTCCCATCCGGGACGCGGCGGAGGCGTTAACGGATTATTTGGGTATCCCCCGGGGAAGAAACCCCCAGGCGGTACACTCGGGAACCATCGTAGTCCCCACGGACAAGAGCGCGGATATCAAAGACGTAATGCCCAATCTTCGGGGCTATTCAAAAAAACAACTGCTCCCCCTGCTCCTTCGGGAGGATATTACCGTGGATATCCAAGGGGACGGCTGGGTTAAAAATCAGGACCCCGCCCCGGGAAGCCCCATCACGCCGGGAACCACCATTCACTTGGATTTGCAATGATTTCCGCGGAATCTTCCCAACCTTGGCAGTCTTCCCATCCTTGGCAACTCGAGGTTTTACCAACCCCTTCCGGTTTTCCAACCCTTGTAGCCGACGGTATCTATGTGCATTCCAGCCGGGATCCCCGGCGGGAGGCGGAAAAAATTGCCCTGACGGTAAAAGGTTCGGGACCAATTTTTCTCTTTGGCTTTGGATTAGGATATCTGACGGAAGAGGTAGCCCTCCGCTACCCCGAACGAACCCTTATCGTTTTAGAAAGTCAAGGTTCGATATTTACGTTAGCCCAGAAAAACAGGGATTTGAACCCCCTTTTGGAACGGGAGAATGTACATTTCTTCGTCGCCATCGATCCGGATCGTATTATCCCTCTTTTGGACGAACTATTTGGCGAAGTTCCCCGTACGCCCGTACAACGGTTGTACAATCGGCTTCTGTACGAAAAAGATTCCCCCTGGTACCGGTCGGTGGAGGAAGCGATAAACCTTTGGTTTACGAAGTCCAGCGTCAACGAGGCGACCCTTAAACGGTTTGGAAAGCGGTGGGTAAGGAATTTATCGGCCAACCTACCCTCGATTCGGGATTTTCCAGGGATCTTGGGCCTGCAGGGATTGTTTCAGGGCATTCCAGCCCTGGTGATGGCGGCGGGGCCCACCTTGGATGAACTTCTACCCCTTCTCCCGGATCTGGCGCTACGTTGTGTGGTGATCGCCGTAGATACGGCCCTCCGGGCGTTGCTCCGTCGGGGAGTAAAACCGGATTTTGTAGTGGTGGTGGACCCCCAATTTTGGAATTTCAAGCACCTGGACCGTTGTCCCGCCGGGGAAAGCTTTTTGATTACCGAGTCAGCCGTCTATCCCCCGGTTTTCAGGCATTCCTTTAGGCGGACCTTTTTGGGTTCTTCCTTTTTTCCCCTGGGCCGGTTTATAGAAAATCGTCTAGAAATAAAGGGAGAACTGGGGGCTGGGGGCTCCGTGGCCACGACAGCCTGGGATTTTGCCCGACTTTTGGGATCTAACCCCATTCTGCTGGGGGCCCTGGACCTTTCCTTCCCCGGCTTAAAAACCCATTTTCGGGGGGCCCTTTTTGAAGAACGGGCCCACGAACAGTCTAACCGATTTTTACCCGCCGAAACCCAGTCGGTTCGCGCTCTCCGGGACGCGGCTCCCTTTTGGGCCGCCGATATGGAGGGCGAACCGGTTCTTACGGATAAACGGATGACCGTGTACGCCGCCTGGTTCCAAAATCGTTTTGCCCAATACCCCGGGCTATCGACCCTACGGCTTTCCCCCCATTCCTTGGCCATTCCGGGATCCCACTATCGTTCTCCCCAGGACTTTCTTTCCCTACCCGTACGGAGAAGCGAAATTGACGCTATTTTAGACCACATCGATCGTACGGTGGCCCTTTCTATAGGGAATCCGGAAATTCAAAAAGAACGGGTCCAATTGTTTAACCGGGCCCTCGACGCGCTTTTGGACGGCCTTAGGGAGATTGAAAGTCTGGCGTTGAATACCCAGGGCCGAATAGAAGAGGCGATTCTTCGTTTAGAAAGGCCGGGAGCCGAGAAGGGGGAGTATGTACAAGCCCTTTTGGCGGATTTAGATCGAAGCGACCAGGCTATCCGAGAAAGTTCGGTTAAGGAAGTGGTGGCCTTCCTGTTCCCCCACCTATCGGAAGAAGATGATGAAACGCAAAACGCTGAAACACCGACGGAAACGGAGGCCCTTTTACACCATCTTCGGTATGCTCTCTACCTCTATAGGGAGCTCTACGGAAACGTAAAATATCACCTGGATACGCTTTTAAAATTTGAGCGGTTCAATTCTAAAAACTGATGTTTTTAGAATTGAGGCTGTCCCGTAACTTAGGAAGTTACGGGACCGCTTCCTTAATGTCGTATTTTCGTAGGATTTTAGCGGTTTTCCATGGTTTAATACGTCGAAAGGGTCAAAAACGCTAAAATCCGAGAAAATACACGGGCTGTCTGATAACTAACAGAGTTATCAGACAGCCTCAATTGTCTCAAATTTTCTAAAGTCCCCGGGGTAAATTCCGATATAAATTCTATCGAGGATTAAACCCTCACGAGGTAGGCGGTGCGCGCAACGACGTCCAGGCGCACCGCCTTTTTTTATTCTTGGTGGTAGTGGATTAAAAAATCGCCTAAACGACCCATCGCGTCGGTGATGGTTTCCTTGTCGGGTAAAAAAACGATACGAAAATGATCCGGATCCTTCCAGTTGAACCCCGTTCCCTGAACCAACAGGATCCGTTGACTCCTAAGCAGATCCATTATGAATTTTTCATCATCCGTAATATTAAACCGTTTCGCGTCTATTTTTGGAAAACAGTACAGGGCCCCCTGGGGTTTAACCACCGAAAGTCCAGGAATAGAATTTACCATAGAAACGCAGGCATCCCTCTGTTCTTTAAGTCTACCGCCAGGTAGAATCAGATCTTTTATACTCTGGTACCCCCCCAGGGCCGTTTGGATTCCGTACTGGGCGGGGACGTTGGCGCAGAGCCGCATGTTAGAAAGCATCTCCAGCCCATCTAAATACCCCTGGGCAATTTTTTTATTCCCCGAAAGGACCATCCACCCGGAGCGGAACCCCGCGGCCCGGTAGGCCTTGGAAAGGCCGTTAAAGCTAATGGTAAGAATATCCGGATTGACCGTGGCCATGGGTATATGCATAGCCCCATCATAGACGATTTTGTCGTAAATCTCGTCGGCAAACACTATCAATTCCCGTTCCGCGGCAAGCTGGGCTATATCCTCTAGGATTTTACGTTCGTACACCGCGCCGGTGGGGTTGTTAGGGTTAATTACCACGATAGCCTTGGTCCTATCGGTTACCTTAGACCGCAGGTCCTCCAAATCGGGGTTCCAAGCCGAAGCCTCATCGCACAGGTAGTGGACCGCCGTTCCCCCCGAAAGGGTTACCGCGGCGGTCCACAGGGGATAATCCGGCGCGGGGACTAACACCTCGTCTCCCGCGTCCAACAGCCCCTGCATGGCCATCACGATCAACTCGCTTACCCCGTTGCCGATAAAAATATCGTCCACCCCCACATCCATCACACCCTTGGATTGAAAATCCTGCATAATGGCCTTCCGGGCGGGGAACAAACCCTGGGAATCGCAGTAGCCCTGGGCGTTTTGCAGGTTGATAATTATATCGTGCAGAATTTCATCGGGGGCGTTAAAACCAAAGGTAGCGGGGTTACCGATATTTAGCTTTAAAATTCGAAAGCCCTCCGCCTCCATGCGTTTTGCTTCCTTCAGCACCGGGCCCCGGATATCGTAACACACCTCGTTTAATTTGGTCGATTTCGCAAACGTTCTCATGCCGTAACCTCCGAATAAAGACGTTGTCCCGCTTCTTCTAGGGATTTAGAAAGGATAACCACGTGGATTTCCGTACGGGATTTTTCAATTTCCCTATTCCAGGCTGTTTTTGTGGGCAGGGTCTTGAGGATCCGGGTCCTTGCCTGGGCAACCGAGGCTTCTATTTCCTCGCTCCGTTCTGGGATCGCGCTTATAACCGTCTGGGCCAAAAAATCCTGCGCAAGAACCGTTACCAGCGGGTCCTGGGCCGTCAAAGCCAGGGGTACCAAAGCGTTGGCGGCGCCCGGAAAATCCCGCACTAAAAGAAGGGAAAATCCGTAGTACCACCGGACCCATTCGGGGGATTCCACCTTGGGATTTTTTAAACGATCCGAAAAAAATGAAACCGCCCCCCCGTGATCCTTCGATAATACCCGGGCCAGGCCGAAAACCAGGGCGTTCTTATCCAGCAAGGGGGGCTTAACCTGGCTAACCTTTTTTTCCAAAGCGAGGACCGCCGCAGAATCGGAGAGGACCAGGTACGTGTTCGCCAAAAGACGGACGAGCCGTGGAGAGTACCGTTTTTTCTGAATTATCCGGTTTTCCAAATAGGTAGCCAAGGCGGGCCAATCTTCCCGTTCTAAAAGGGTAAATAACCGCTGATTTATAATGAAAAAACCATCGATTCCGGCTAAAATAAGGACAAGGATGAGGGCTAAGGGCCAGTTGGTCCGCCAAAATGGCAGGGCAAAATCGGCGCCAAGCACTAAAAAAGGCATGGCGCACACGAATAACAGGGCGATGAGGATAACGATATTGAATAAAATGAAAATAGATTTGAATTTCAATGGGAAACTCTCCTATAATTTAGACGGTCTTATCACTAAAAGAGTTATCAGACAGCCCGAATTACCGAAAATGATAGATGAAAGGGATTGAAGGGTCAACGGGGGATGGGGTATGAACAAATTTATAGTTAAAGATATTCCTGGGGGAAGTTATTTTACAAAACCGGTTTTTTTAGACGGTAGGTTTATTTTAACGGCCCCCGAAATGCCTTTTACCAAAGAAATCGCTCGAGCCCTGTTGGAATGGGAATTTAAAGAAGTCCTGAGCGATGGGGAAAATCAGGTGGAGTACACGGCCCACCCATCCGAGGACGCGGAAGAGGCTGAAAAGCCCATAGACGAAGGCGCCTCGGGGGATTCTGAACAGGTTCAAAAGGCGATGGATTTTTATCTCCATCTGCATCAGTACGTGGAAAATCTGTTTACCCGTTACGCGACAAAAAACGAAATAAACTTTAAGGACGTGGCCGATACGGTAAAGGAATTGGTCGATGTGGTTCGTCAAGACCGACGGTTCCTTTTGCGGGTGCAGGGAAAAATCCAGAATGAAGAAAATTACCTGGCCACCCATTCGGTAAAATCAACGATTATAGCGGTAGTTATCGGTTCGTACCTTAAGCTTCCCAACCATCGGCTTATCGAACTGGGGGTCGCGGCCATGCTCCACGAAATTGGCATGATCAAATTGCCGCCCCAGTTGTACATGGGCGGCGGGAGCCTGTCACCCCAACAGAGAAAGGCCATCCTCACCCACCCTATTTTAAGTTACAATATCCTGCGGAATCTAAACTTTCCCCTCACGATTTGCGTGGCCTGCCTGGAACACCATGAACGGGAAAATGGCCAAGGGTACCCCCAACAGTTACCCAGCGAAAAAATCAGCCTCTACGCTAAAATCATTTCCGTAGCCTGTTCCTACGAGGCCCTGACGGCTCCCCGGCCCTACAAGGACGCCAAGGATGGGTATACGGGGATGATCGACCTACTGAAAAACGTGGGCAAGCAGTACGACGATACCATCGTTCGAGCCCTGGTCTATTCCCTTTCTATTTATCCGATTGGGTTGTACGTGCTGTTATCGAACGGGAAAAAAGGGCAGGTGGTGGACGTGAATCCCGAAAATCCCCGGTTCCCCATCGTTCAGATTTTTGGGGAAAAAACCCCCGACGGCAAAAACAGAACCACGGAAACATCCGAGGGGGGAATTCGCATCGTAAGACCCCTTGTACGGGATGAAATTGCCAGCCAAACCGAATAGAATACCCTATGGATCTAACGGCTATCCGTGATTTGGGTGTCATCCTGGGCATCCTGATTTTAAACGGCTTCTTTTCCCTGTCCGAAATGGCGATCGTCTCTTCCCGAAAGGAACGTCTAAAGGCGTTAATGGGGGATGAGAAAAAGAATCAACGTAAAGCCTTGGTCGCGGTTGAACGACCGGCCCGATATTTATCCACCGTGCAAATAGGAATTACCCTGATAGGTATCCTCGCGGGAGCCTTTGGGGGAACGACCCTTTCGAAGCCCCTGGGACAAACCCTGAACCAATGGGGTATCGCGAGGGCCCTGGCGGAGGGCCTTTCTGTCGCCCTCGTGGTGGTGGGTATTACTATTTTTTCCATCGTCATAGGGGAGCTGGTGCCCAAAAGGATAGCCCTCTCTAACCCCGAACTGATCACCCTTAGAATTATTGCCCCATTGGAATGGGTAGCCTTTCTTTTTAACCCCCTGGTGATTTTCCTCTCCCGGACCTCCGACCTGTTACTAAAATTGTTCAAAATTCAGGAAAGAGGGAATACCTCCATTACCGAGGAGGAACTAAAAATAATCCTCCTGGAGGGAGAACGGGCGGGCATAGTACGATCGGACGAACGAACCATGGTCGAGGGGGTCTTTTATCTCGGCGATAGACCCGTGGAAACTTTTATGACCCACCGTTCCGAATTACGATGGCTGGACCTGCGCGCGACGGCGGAAGAGGCGAAGGACCTGGCGCTCCAGGGTACCGCGAATCAATTTTTCCCCATCGTGGACGGGAATCTGGACAACGTGGTGGGCATAGTCTCCGGTTACGATATCCTAAAGACTCTTTTAGCGAACCGATGGACCGGTATTAAACCACTGATGAAAAAGCCCACCTTTGTTCCCGCGACCATGTCGGCCCTTAAGGCTTTCGACGCCTTTAAACGGGGGGAAGCGCAGTATCTTCTGGTGATGGACGAATACGGTGGGTTAGCGGGGACCCTCTTTATCCGGGACCTTATTGAAGAAATTGTGGGGGAACTATCCTCCGTGAACCGGGACGGAGAAGAGGTTATCCTTCGGCAGGATGGGACCTACCTTTTAGGGGGAATGGTAAATATTGACGATGTGGGAAAATTATTCCACATTTCCGATTTTTTTAAGGAACACCGGGAGTACCACACCCTGGCGGGATTTATCCTTGAAATTGCGGGGGAAATTCCCAAAACAGGGGAGATTTACCGCTGGAAGGATTTTCAGTTTGAGATTATGGATATGGATGGAAACCGGATCGATAAGGTGCTTATCACGCCGCCGCCGAAGGACAAAGGAAAGGATTCAGAGTCGACGGCTCAATCGTGCGAAGGCTGACCCCACGGCTACCCCCGCGGCTATAGCCAAGGCCGTGGATAGCGTTTGAAAGGCCACATTCAAAGAGCCCATTAAATCACCGGAAAGGGAACGGTACATCATAAAATACATCCCCCCGCCGGGAACCAGGGGAATTAGGGCGCACACCAGGTAGGTGGTGGAGGGGCGTCGCAAAAAATGTCCCGCGATTTCTCCGTAGAGGGCTATGCCCATGGAAGCGAAAAAAAAGGCCGGACCATGGGGATTCAGGGCCAAGGAACCCAGATACAAGGCCCAACCCAGGGAACCGCTAAAAATAACCGCGGGTATATCTAGAAATCGAACGTTAAAAAGAACCGCAAAGGATCCGGACGCCAAGCCAGCCCATAAGATGCCCCAAGGATCGTTCATGGATGGATCCTCTCGATGGTTCCCGCCACGGATAAAACAAAGGCTACCCCTAAAGAAATAGCCGCGGCGGCCATCACCGCGTCCGCTAACCGGGCTCCCCCCGCCACCAGGTCACCCGCAATGGTATCCCGTATGGCGTTTACCGTCGCTAGACCTGGAACTAACAGCATAACCGCCCCAATAATGACCGTATCCCCATGGATTTGCGGGAAGATCCAACCAAATAGAAGGGAGATTAGGGCCGCGACCGAGCCACCCATCAGATTGGCGATAAAATCAGGAAGGGCGTATCGGCTAGAAATAATCAGCGACAGTTTAATGCCAAGGCCCACAAAAAAAGCGGAAAAAGCATCCCCCAGGGAACCCCGAAAGAGAAGCGTAAAAAAGAAAGAACCCACTCCCGCGGCGAGAAGGGTGCCGTACAAAGGATAGGGCGTTTGGTTATTCAGCCGTATCAAAATCGAACGAAACTGTTCCGGCCCCAGGGGCCTCGTTTCCTCCCGCTCTACCGCCTCCGCTAACCGGCCAATCCGCGAAAGATCCACCGAACGGCGGGTGACCCGTCGGACCAGGGAAAGCCCCTGCCCCTGCACGGTGGTAGCGGAGGCCATAAGTCCCGTGGGGGTCGCGAAGCACTGGCTATCCACAAGCCCCCACCGGGAGCAAAGGGATACCACGGCCTTCTCCGCCCGGTAGGTTTCACCCCCGGACTCCAAAATACTCCTCCCCGTGTCCGCGGCTACGGTGAGGGGATCGATAGGTATTACCGTATCAAGACAATCTTCCATAACTTCTTTGTACGTTGCCTTGGCGGCTACCGTCAAGCGTGAATTCATACGGGGATTTATTTTCTAGTAATAAATCTTGAGTCCCCTCTAAAAACTGATGTTTTTAGAGGGGACCGGTTCCGCGGGGATGGAAACGGCCTTTGTCAATCTGGTTGAAAAGGGTGACCCGGTTTTGGTTTTGGTCAACGGCGTCTTCGGCAAACGGATGGTAGCCGTAGCGAGCCGACGGGGAGCCCAGGTGGAGGAGTTGGAATTCGAATGGGGAACCCCGGTAATTCCCGATGTAGCCAAAAAGAAAATTACCTAAAAAAATGGTCCCTGGCCGCACTATAGTTCCGTATTGGGACACCATTCGGGGATACGGACCGCTACATCAAAAACGGCGTCAACGCTCCCGGTGTATTCGATGGTCACCGTATCGTTCCAAGGATACTCGGTCCGCTGATAGAGAGAAATCTTTGTGGATTATAGTATGGCCGAGAATTCCTAGGGACACAAGCCACTGGGGTTTGAGAATAGGGGGATAAAACCGACCTATATTTCCGATGGTGAAGGCCTAAGGTTTTTTTTAATGTGAGACAATTCTAAAAACCAATTGTTTTTAGAGGGGACTTAAATATAAATCCAGGAAAACGATATGGATCCTTGGAGGTGCGTAGCGTCGCACCACACCCACTACAGACGAAAAAGGCCGTCGGCTTAAAAAGCTGACGGCCTTTTTTATGCGGCGAAGAGGACTTGAACCTCCATGCCTCTCGGCACCAGCACCTCAAGCTGGCGTGTCTACCAATTCCACCATCGCCGCAGAAATTGTGAGCAAATCCTACCGATTTTAAGGTATTTTGTCAATAAAAAAACGCCGGGATAGAGAATTTTTTGTGCTTTCCCCCGGGTCTTTTTAGCCACGTCTATTTAAGGGACTTCTAAAAACTTCAGTTTTTAGAAGTCTACTATAGCTTATATGCAAATCCTGTAATGATTTGCTCTGGCACATCTAAAAATCTTACCGAGTTTTTAGGGGAGCCCTTTAGTCATTCAGAAGGAAAAACCTGCGGTTTCAATTAAGACTGTCCCGTAACTTAGGAAGTTTCGGGACCGCCTTAATTCCTATTCACCTCTTTATCTATTTTGTCGATACATAGGGTATGAAATCCTTTCAATTTATGGGTATTCCTCTTTTTATAACCCTATTTCAGGGGTCCTTTCTTTTGACATCCTGCGCGAGTAATCCTCCCAAACAGCCCACCCCCGTGGTACAGGAGGATGATGTTTGGACCCTAATGCAAAAGGGGGAGACGGATAAGGTAAAACAACTATTTCAAGGGAAAATGGACCCCCGGTCCACCGACGAAAAGGGGCGCACCCCCCTTCTCCGGGCGGCGGAATTACGGGATGCTCCCTTGGTGTCCTTTTTTATAACCCTGGGAACCCCGGTGGATCAACCAGATAATGGGGGGCGTAGGGCCCTGGCTATAGCGTGTGCTCAAAATGATCCCGAAACGGTTAAAAATCTGGTGGCCGGGGGCGCCAATATCTTCCTAAAATCATCGGCCACCGATCCGAGTCCTGCGGAACAGGCTTTTTCCCAGGGAGGCTCCCTGCTGTCGGCCCTTATGACCAAAGATACGGTTAGAGCGCGATCTCCCGACGGTGAAACGCTCCTGTCGATGGCGGTTCAACGGGGAAACCTGGAAGCGGTACAGTCTATTCTGGCCCTGGGAGCGGTGGTTAATGAACGGGACGGAGCGGGAAAAACCGCCCTCGACAGGGCTTACGAACACGGAGACTCGTATCAACACGCCCTCATCGCCGAA
>Ga0272446_1000572_pt1 | contig 57099 bp, 53 predicted proteins | sample YNPCB0061_FD_194587 | JGI IMG/M metagenome (GOLD analysis project Ga0272446, IMG submission 194587) | Hot spring microbial mat communities from Yellowstone National Park, WY, United States - YNP-CB-006-1 | ecosystem: Environmental > Aquatic > Thermal springs > Hot (42-90C) > Sediment | place... | reverse complement strand
CCAAGCCTCTGGGCGTCGTCCACCTGGCCTTGCCGATGACCGTGCTGCCCGCCCTGACAGACCTGGGCGGTGAGGCGGGCCGCATCCTCTACCAACAGAGCGCCGGCAAGGAGGTGGCGACCCTGGCACCCGCCTCAGGCGGCGACCTACCGGGGACGGACGCCGCGGGATCCGTCAGCATCGCCGGGACCACCCTGCGTATCGGGGTCTGGCCGAGGCCCGTGGATCCGTTTAGCGGCGGCCTGCTCGCCTGGTTGATCATCGGCGACCTCGTCGGCCTCGCCCTGGCCGGGTTGGCCCTCTGGGTGCCCTATCGCACCCTAAAGCAGGCCCTGGCGGCCGACCGGACCGGGCTGATCGCCCTGGTCGAAGAGGGCGTCATGGGACGACACCTGCCCAACCCAGGCTGGCGCCTGGCGGAGACAGGCTTGCTCCAAGACGCCCTGGTCCCCCTCCTGGAGAAGGTCGGCTCGGCGCGCGCCCGCCCCGCCGCAGGATTCGAGCCGACGGCGGCCTCGCCCGCCGAGGGCATCGCCGAGGACCGGGGGGCCGAGGGCGGGCCGCTCCCAGGTCCCGACTCCGGACCTGCCTCGCAGCAGGCTTCAAGGACAGCCGACCTGCCGCCGGCCGGGGTGAGACCCATGGCCGGCGCCCTGCATCTGGCCTCCGATGTCTTCCATGGCGACGACATCCGGGGGGTCGTCGGCAAGGGTATCGACGCGGCGCTCATGCGCGCCATCGGGCAAGCGGTCGGCACCGAGGTGGCACGGCTTGGGGGCAAGGCCGTGATGCTGGCGCGCGACACGCGGCCGTCGAGCGCTGGGCTTGCCCAAGCGGTGAGCGAAGGACTTCGGGCCAGCGGGCGCGACGTCATCGATCTGGGTGTTGCCCCGACCCCATTGCTGTACTTTGCGACGCGCTTCCAGGGGGACAGCTCCGGGGTCATGGTGACCGCCAGCCACAACCCCCTGGAGTACAACGGCTGCAAGGTCGTCCTCCAAGGGAAGGACGCCGACGGTGACCAACTGCGGGCCATCGAGCGGCGTGTCCGCGAGGGCGATCTACTCGACGATGCGCCGGGCGGCTACGAGGTCGCGGATCTGGCCGCTCTTTACGTGGCGCACGTGGACCGGGACGTCACGGTGGCGCGCGGCCTCAAGGTCGTGGTCGATGGGGGCAACGGCCCGGCCGCGCTCTTGGCTCCGGCCCTGTACCGGGCCCTCGGCTGCGAGGTTGTGGAGCTCAATTGCGACCTGGATGGCGGTTTCCCGGGCGGTGAGGTGGCCGATCCTTGCCGCCCAGAGAAGGTGCGTGACCTCGCCGCGGCGGTCTGCGCGCAGGGGGCGGACCTCGGGCTGGCCTTCGATGGGGATGGAGACCGCCTTGGGGTCGTCGACTCCAAGGGCGTCTTCATCGCCATGGACCGGGTCCTCATGCTGTATGCGGCGGACGTGCTGTCGCGCTGCCCCGGGACCGATGTGGTGTACGACGTCAAGTGCAGCCACCTCCTGGCCGGCGAGATCCTGCGCAACGGCGGACGGCCGGTCATGTGGCAGTCCGGCCACGCTCGGCTCAAGGCCAAGCTGCGCGAGACCGGAGGCCAGTTGGCGGGAGAGCTCAGTGGCCATGTCATCTTCCAGGAGCGCTGGTTCGGCTTCGACGATGCGGTCTATGCGGGCGCCCGGCTGCTGGAGCTGTTGTCGCTCGATCCGCGTCCATCCGCCGAGGTCTTTGCCAGCCTTCCCGATGCCCTGGGCACCCCGGAGCTCCTGCTTCCGGTCGCACCTGGGGAGGGGCAGCGCATCATGGACCAGGTCCTGGCCCTGGCAGACCGGCTCGATGGCGTCACCGTCAAGACGGTCGATGGGTTGAGGGCCGAGTTCGATGGCGGATGGGGCCTGGTGCGGGCCTCGAACACGCTGCCCGCCTTGTCCTTCCGTTTCCAGGGCGATGACCAGGAGTCCCTGGAGATGATCCAAGGCCTGTTCCGCCGCGTGATGGAGCGTGCCGCCCCAGGCCTGACGCTGCCCTTCTAGCCCGGCCGTCCAGTAGTCCATTCAACCAGGGGAGTCGCGATGTCCCTCCAGAGAGAACGTGCCCGCAACATTGCCAATGTGCTGATGGAGGCCCTGCCTTACATCCAGCGGTTCCGCGGCAAGACCATGGTCATCAAGTATGGCGGCAACGCCATGGTCGACGAGGCCCTCAAGCATGGCTTTGCGCGGGACGTGGTCCTGATGAGGCTGGTCGGGGTCAACCCGGTCGTGGTGCACGGTGGCGGACCCCAGATTGGCAGCCTGCTCGGGCGGCTGGGCAAGGACAGCGTCTTCGTCCAGGGGATGCGCGTGACCGACAGCGAGACCATGGATGTGGTCGAGATGGTCCTCGGCGGCCTGGTGAACAAGGAGATCGTCAACCTGGTCAATCGCCACGGCGGGTCGGCTGTAGGCCTCACCGGCAAGGACGGCGACCTCATCCGTGCTCGAAAGCTGGTGCTGCGGCGCGATGCCCCAGAGCTGGCCGAGCCGGAGATCATCGACCTGGGCCATGTCGGTGAGGTGCAGAGCATCGACGTCGGGGTGGTCAACATGCTGGTCAAGGGGGACTTTATCCCGGTCATCGCCCCCATCGGGGTGGGCGACGATGGATGCTCGTACAACATCAACGCGGACCTCGTGGCAGGCAAGCTGGCCGAGGTGCTTCAGGCTGAGAAGCTCCTCCTGCTCACCAACACCCAGGGCCTGCTGGATGACAGGGGGGAGTTGATCGCGGAGCTGGACGTCGCGCGCGTGGAGGAGCTGATCCGCGAGGGCGTGATCAGCGGCGGCATGCTCCCCAAGGTGCGCTGCGCCGTGGAGGCGGTCCAAGGGGGTGTGCGCTCGGCCCATATCATCGACGGGCGGGTCGAGCATGCGGTGATGCTGGACCTGTTCACCGACGAGGGCGTCGGGACCCTGATCCGGCGCCGGTGACGCTCAATCCAGGCCCGTGTGGCGTTGGCCGCGGCTCAGCGCGCGGTCTATGGCCCTGACAGTGCGGCCGCGAAGCCATCCAGGATGCGCTGGGCCGCCGCGCCCTTGCAGGTTGTGTCGCCGCTCAAGTCCGGCTGGCATTGAGCGTCCAGATAGAGGGTTGCCCCCGGCCCGTGCTTGTCCTGGATGCGCGACAGGGCGAGGTGGATGTCCTCGTCCCGAGCCGGTGGGGCCGTGACCACGATGTTGGGTCCGGAGGTCTGCACCGGCGTCGTGGCGTGTTGCCTCAGGTACGCGACGGCCTTTCCCCAGAGCGCGTCGCAGGCGGCCGCGCTGGGGCAGGTCACGAGGTTCCCCGGGGCCGTGCCAAGTCCGTCGGCCTGCTCCGCATTGCCGGTCTCGGACATGTTCTTGAGCTCGCGGAAACGTCTCAGGTCCTTGGCGAAGCTCACGCGGATCTCCTGCTTCTCCCGCTCACGCTCCACGATGATCGCGTAGGCATCCTGGACCGCCTTTTCGTTGGCTGTGATGTTGTTGCTCATGAGCGGCGGTATGGGTTTGCCGGCGCGCTCCAGGTCGGCCGCCTCGGCGCGCAGCTTACGCAGCCAATCTTGCTGCCGACGGATGTTGCTGCGGGTGAGGCGGATCATGGCATCGACCGAGGCGATCTTGCCGTCGCGCGCCATGATCATGTCGTCCATGGACGCGTAGGTGCGCAACAGCATCTGGTCCGCGGCCTCTTGCTCCTTCTTCGCGCGCTCCGCGGTCAGGCGTGCCCGCTTGGCCTCCTCCTCCTGCCGCAGCTCTTCGGCGGTCTTGGCCGGCTCGGTCTTGTCGATCACCAGGCCCTTCTTGCTCATTTCCGTGTGGCCCCGTTCGGCCTGGGTAGGGGGCAGGGTGTCCGTGTAGTGGACATTGCCGGCCTCGTCGACCCAGCGGTAGAGGCGCGCTTGGGAGGCCGTCGCAAACAGGGAGAGGGCCATCAGGCAGGATAGGGAAAGTGACTGGTGCGCACGCATGTCGGACTGTCTGGACCTCGATGAGCGATGGATACGATGCATGCCGGGTTGCCGGTTGGAAACGGCCGCCTCTGGACCCACAAACCGCTGCCTTGATCCGGTCAGACGCCGTACTCGGCGCGGTAGGCCTCAACCGCCGGCAGGTGCGGGTCGAGCCCGTGACCTTCGCCCAGGTACGCGACCAGGTCGTCGAGGGTCACGATCGAGAGCACCGGGATGCCGAATCGGGCGCGAACCTCGTCGACGGCGGAGCGCTCGGCCGCGCCACGCTCGCGCCTGTCCAGGGCGATAACGACACCGGCGGGCGTGGCCCCGTGGGCCTGGATGATGGCGACCGATTCGCCGACCGAGGTGCCGGCCGTGATGACATCGTCCAGGATCAGGACCCTGCCGCGCAAGGGGCTACCGACGATCGTCCCTCCCTCGCCGTGATCCTTCGCCTCCTTGCGGTTGAAGGCATAGGGGAGGTCGCGGCCATGGTGGTCGGCCAAGGCGATGGCCGCGGCGGCGGCCAGGGGGATGCCTTTGTAAGCCGGACCGTAGAGCATGTCGAAGCCGATGCCGGAGGCGACGATGGCCTGCGCATAGGAGCGGCCCAGCCGCCCCAGACGGGTTCCCGTATTGAAGAGACCGGCATTGAAGAAGTAGGGGCTGAGGCGTCCCGATTTCAGCCTGAACTCGCCGAAACGCAGGACACCCGTGTCAAGGGCAAATTCCAGGAAGGCACGTTGGTAGTCGAGCATCTGGGCTGCCAGGGACGGTAGTCGGGTCCTGGTATGATACATGGCAGACCACGGCGGCCGCTCCTGCCCGACCCTGACCGCCAGACCGCCCAGGTGCCGTGACCTAAAGGCCAGACCCCATTGGATGCCCATGGCTCGCTGATCACCGCCTTCCTCGTGGGTCTCCTCGGAGGGGTCCACTGCATCGGGATGTGCGGCGGCATCGTCGGGACACTGACCCTCGGGCTGCCCCGTTCGGTCCGGGCAACCCTCACTGCGCAGCTTCCCTTCCACATCGCCTACAACCTCGGACGGCTGGCCGGGTACATCCTGGCCGGGGCACTGGCCGGGGCGCTCGGGACCCTGATGCTGGGGTCTCTTCCCCTGCTCCAGGCCCAGAGGCTCTTGCTCGCCCTGGCGGCGGTCTTTATGGTGGCGCTCGGGCTCTATCTCGGGGGCTGGTGGCGCGGGACGGCGTGGCTGGAGCGGGTTGGGGTTCCGCTGTGGCGGCGTCTCGAGCCGATCGGGCGCCACCTGTTGCCGGTGCGGCATCCCTGGCAGGCGCTCGGCCTGGGTCTGGTCTGGGCCTGGCTCCCCTGTGGCCTGGTGTACAGCGTCCTCATCTGGTCGGTTGCGGCGGGCAGCGCGGGGCGGGGGGCCGCCTTGATGTTTGCCTTCGGGTTGGGAACCCTGCCGAACCTGTTGGGGATCGCCCTCCTGGCCGGGGCCTCAGTCCGCCTCGGGGAGCAGGTGTGGGTGCGCCGCTCGGCCGGCCTCCTCGTGCTCGGGTTCGGGGCCTACGCCCTGTGGCAATTGTTCTGGCCTTAGGCCGGGCGGCCGGGCCTTCCTTGGCCGGGGGTCGCGACCTGGCGTCCCGGCGCAGCCCCAGTGCAACTGGAGTGCAGCGCCGACCCAGCCCCGGGCGACCCTATTTTGTGAAGAACTGCTGGCTGGTCTTCGCGTGGATGGCCTTTGCGCTCCCCTCGGGCGTCACTGCGATGGCGAAGTTGAGCGTCTCCTGATCCTGCACGGGAAACTCGCCGATGTAGTAGACGGCCTCCTGGTCCTTGAGCTCGCGCATGGGTACGTGCTGCTTCTGCCCGTTCTGGTTGGTCGCGCTGACCTCGACCCTGGCCGCGGTAGGCACGCCCGTCGTGCCGGCCTTCTCCTTGATGACGCTCACATTGAGGACGCCGCGCTGTTTGCTGCGCTGGATCCCGTAGCGCTGGGCGACCGCCGCGTCCAGGGTGTCGGCGGTGAAGGCGTTGTGGTGGATGACGTAACCGTCGGTCGCGGTGCTGTCGGCCTGGACCGACAGTGGTGCCAGCAGGCCGACGGCTAAGAGCCAAGGCGTGACGATGGCGGTCTTCATGGTCCTCTCCTCGATCTGTGTTAGAGCTGCGCTGGGACAAAGGGTGACGCGCGGCGGCTAGGTTACACCACCGAGGGACCGGTGCGGGCGGTCTGTTGCCTGCGCTGATGACCCGTTCGAGCCGTGGGGCGGCGTCAGGTTGGCTGTTTGGCCGCGTTGGTCCACCAGGTCGGACGCGCTCGACTCTTCTTGCAGCCCGCGCCGAATGTTGTGCAGCGCCGCCAGTTGCCTCGCCAACCGGGCGTACTCTCCCTGAACCTCGGCGAGGTGCCGGCAGGTTTCCTCGTAGGACCGGCCAAGGCGCTGCAGATTCGCGAGATGCTGCTCCGCGGTATTCCGCTGCTCCTCGACTCGCCCGGCCAAGGGTTGCCATGCCTCTGCCGCCCAGGCATCGAAGCTGGATCTCAGGTGCTCGAAGAGGAGCTGGGCGCGAACGACCATCTGCTGGTGGAACCGTTTGATCGCCGACCCTTGGCCGCTGAATGCCAGGGCCGGGCTGCGGCGAAATCCGTCGACCTCTTGGTTCAGCAGCTCGATCTCGATGCGGAAGTCCCGCACACCGAAGACCTGGGGCAGGGTGGCCTCGAGGCCGAAGTCGCGGCCGAACCCCGCATAGACACGGCGCAGCAGCTGGCGAATGCCCTCGGCCTGCTCCGCAATGGCCTGCATGGCCCGCGCCAGCTCGTCGAACAGGCCCATCATGGTGCGGGCCATTCCGGCGGTGGTCCAGCGGCGCGCCAGCTCGCTGCGTACCCGCTCGATGAGGGCCTCCATCCGGCCGCGTTCGAGGATATCGCGGCAGCCGAGGCTTGCGGCCGCGAGTGCCCTCTTGGCCGACGCGAGCCGACGGGCGGCGCGCAGGTGAAGCTCCTGCTCCCGGCGGGTCGTCTCCAACAGGCCGGAGATCAGGGTGCGGCACTGGTCGCGCAGCATCTCCAGCTTGGTGATCTCCTCCTTCGCAAGCCTCAAGCGGGCGGCGACCTTGCCCTGGTGATGGTCGAGGATGTCGCCCACGCGGGCCTGGTCGGTGTCGAGGCGGCTCGGGCGCCTCGCGATCCCGGCCAGGACCCGGCCGCGCAAGGCCTCGATCCCATTCTGGCGCAGCAGGGTCCGGTCGCCCCGGGTCAGTGCGGCGAGCGCTTGATGCGGCCAAACGGGGTAGACCTGTGCCGCCTCCAGCCCAAGCTTGGCCGCCAAAGCGGCGCCCAGTCGTGCGGTCCTTGCGGCATGCAAGGCAGCCGCTTCGCTGCTGGCGGCGCCTTGCGCTCGGGGGCCGGGGTCCGTCCAGGCCACCACCAGCCGATGGCGATGGGCGCTCAATGGCCCTTGCAACTGGCGGCGGAGCAGGTCCAGCTCCCGCTCCGCCACTTGGCCCCGCGGGTCGGGCCACAGGACCCAGACCACCACCTCGGCCCGGGACAGGCGGTCGCTCGCGGTTTCCGAAGGGTCCAGCCAGGGAACGTCCAGGACGGCGGAGGGCAACAGGCGGTCGCCGGCCTCGTCGCGAAACAGGGCATCGACGAGGACTGCTGGGTCCTGGCCGCGCGGGGAGAGGAAGGCGATCTGGAGGCGATGGGTGCTCAGGGAGGCGAGCGCCGACTCGATCCAGGCGCGGGTCCGGGGGGTGGCCAGGCGGCTGGCCTCCAGCCAGAGGCCGAGCTCCTTGACGGCGGCGGTGAGGCGGGTGCGCCGCTGCCAGTACCCATGCAGGACGTCCTGGAGGCTGGACTGCTGCATTAGCTGCGCTTGCTCACGGTCGCCGTCCTGGGGGATCCTTTCTGATCTGCAAGCATAAATGCGCAACGGGGTCCGCAACAACCGCCGCGCTCCTGGCCCTCAGGGCACCTCTCGGGCTGCGGGCTCAGGCCTTGGCGACGCCATCCGGCAGCCGGCTCGGGGCGCTGACGCGCAGCCGTTTCGAGCGGCTTTGGACGCCGGCCAGGAGGGTGACGCGGGAGGCTGGTACGCCAAAGCGCTCGGCGATGAACCGCACCAGGTGCTCGTTGGCCTTGCCTTCCACGGGCGGGGCCGTGATGCGGACCTTGAGCTCTTGGCCGAGCACCTCGCCGAGCTCGTCTCGGCGCGCGCGCGGCTGGACGCGGACGCTGATCACGAGGTCGTCCCCCTCCCAGCGGTACCAGCCTGCCTGGGTCACTCCCTGGGTCAAGGCCTGGGTTGAGGAAGGGCCCGGCCCGTGCGCTGGGCGGTCAGAAGGGACTCCCGGTCAGGGCATTGAGCGGGGGCACCAACAGCATCTCCAGGACCACGAGGGCGATCATCACGGCCATGGGCGAGAGGTCGATGCCGCCGATGGGGCTGATCCAGCGCCGTGCCGGGCGCAGCAAGGGCCCGGTGAGGCGCTCGAGCAGACTGACCGCGGGGTTGTACGGGTCTGGATTGAGCCAGCTCAGGATGACCTGGATCAGGACGGTGAACAGAAAGATGTTGATGACGAGCGTGACCAGGGCCGGGATGGACCAAACCACGGCGCCGAGCGGATTGCCCAGCCCCGCCACCAGGGCGACGGCGCCGAGCTCGATGGTCTTGACCATCCAGGCAAGCACCAGGGAAGCGACATCCAGCCCGGCGTAGCTCGGGATGATGCGACGCAAGGGGCGCAGCACCGGTGTGGTCGCGCGGACGATAAACTGGGACATGGGGTTGTAGAAGTCCGCCCGCACCCACTGCAACAGCAGGCGCAGTACCACCAGGGCCGCGTAGAGGCCGAGCAGGGTGTGGATCAGGAAGACGACGGGGTTGGCCAGATAACCGCTCATGTCCCCTCCGCCAGGAGGCGAGAAAGCTCGACGGCTCGGCCGTGTGCGGCGCCAACGGCGCGCTCGACCAAGGATCCAAAACTGCCCTCCTCGAGGACGGACAGCGCCCGCTCGGTCGTCCCGCCGGGCGAGGTGACGCGCTCGCGTAGCCGCTGCGGCGGGTCGTCGCTCTCGATGGCCATGCGGGCCGCCCCCAGGGCGGTCTGGATGGTGAGGAGACGGGCGTCCTCCGGATCGAGTCCGAGGTCGATCCCCGCCTGCTCGATCGCCTCCATGAGGCGGAAGAAGTAGGCCGGCCCGCTGCCCGACACGGCCGTCGCCACGTCCACCAGGGCCTCGTTGGCCACCCAGCGGGCGAGACCGCAGGCACGCATGATGGTCTCGGCGCGGTTGCGCTGCTCGGGGTCCACCTCTGGCGAGGCGTGCATGGCAATGGCGCCGGACTGGATCATGGCCGGCGTGTTGGGCATGGTGCGCACCACGGCCACGGGCCGGCCAATCCAGGCCTGGATGCTTGCCTCGGAGATGCCGGCCATGATGGAGACGAGCAGCGGCCCGGAGGGCGCGAAGGCCGCGGCGATCCCTTGGCACACTTGGCGGGCCACCTGGGGCTTGACGCAGAGCACTGCCGTGGCGGCGCCGGCCAGGGCGGCGAGGCTGTCCGCGCTGGTGCGCACGCCGAAGCGCTCCGCCAGGGCGGCGCGTTTGGCCGCGTCTGGCTCGCTCACGGTGAGGGCCTGCGGGTCGTAGCCGTCCGCGACCAGGCCGCCGATCAGGCTGGAGGCCATGTTGCCTCCGCCGATGAAGGTGATGCGCTCTGCTGTCATGGCGTGCGTGCCGTGTGGGTGTGGGGTCCGGCCTGTCGTGGGCGATCCTGGAGGCCTTCTGGATAGCCGCGAGGAGATCGTCGGGGTCCGGCTGGCGTGGTGGATTATACGGGGCGGGGCCCGAATACCGCAGTGCCGATCCGCACCAGGGTCGCCCCCTCGGCAACCGCCGCCTCGAGGTCGTCCGACATGCCCATGGATAGGACAGTCAGCGGCCGGTCGGGGGTCGCCAGGCGGTCGCGCAGCTCGCGCAGGGCGCGCAAGGGGCGGCGCTGCCCCTCCTCGTCGTCTGCTGGGGCTGGTAGGGTCATGAGACCGCGGATCTGGATGTGCCGCAGCGCGGAACAGGCGTCCAAAAGACCACCGACCGCCTCCGGGGCCAGGCCCTCCTTGCTCGCCTCCCCGCTGGTGTTGACCTGGATGCAGGCCTGCAAGGGCGGGAGCTGGGCGGGGCGCTGGGCGTCCAGGCGCCGCGCGTGATGGAGATCGCACAGGCTGTGGACCCACGCGAAGTGCTCGGCGATCGGGCGAGTCTTGTTGGCCTGGATGCGCCCGATGAAGTGCCACTCGATGTCGAGCTGAGCAAGCTCGGCCTGCTTGGCCAGGGCCTCCTGGACGTAGTTCTCGCCGAAGGCGTGCTGGCCGGCGGCGCGGGCGGTCCGGATGGCATCGGCAGGATGGCGCTTACTGACGGCCACCAGGGCGACACTGCCCGGCGGGCGCCCGTAGCGCTCCTCGGCGGCACGGATGCGCCGCAGCACCGCGGCGAGCCGCTCGGGTATGGTCGCTTGGCTCATGGCCGGGGCCCGGGTCCGCGGCACACCGCCGGTCCGGGGCTACGACGGGTCCTGGCCCTGCAGGTAGGCGACCAGCCTACGCAGGGCCTGGCCGCGGTGGCTCAGGGCATTCTTGGTCGGGGAGTCCAGCTCCGCGGCGCTGCACTGGTAACTGGGCACGAAGAACACCGGGTCGTAGCCAAAGCCGTTTTGCCCGCGCGGGCGGTGCAGGATGCGCCCCTCCCAGGTCCCCTGGCAGATCACCGGGGTCGGGTCGGCCGCGTGGCGCAGGTAGACCATGAGGCACTGGAAACGGGCGGTGCGCCGCGCCTCTGCGACGCCCTCCAGGTCCGCCAGGAGCTTGGCCAGGTTGGCTGCATCGCTCGCCCCGGGGCCGGCATAGCGCGCGGAGTAGATCCCCGGGGCCCCTCCCAGGGCATCGACCTCCAGCCCGGAGTCATCGGCGATGGCGGCGAGCCCGCTGTGCGCCGCTGCATTGCGGGCCTTGAGGATGGCGTTCTCGACGAAGGTCAGACCCGTCTCCTGCGCCTCGGCCACGCCGAGCTCGCCCTGGGGGATGATCTGGATGTGCGACGCGGCGAGGAGCTCGCTGAACTCGCGCACCTTGCCGGCATTGTTGCTCGCCAGGACGATGCGCTCGTCGGTATGAGGGCGGTTCATGGTTGTGACTCCTGAGGCGCTGGCCGTGCCACTGGGCGAGGGTGCAGGTCCGGCGCCCCTGGGGGGTCCGCCGGCGGCGAGGGCTCAACTCGCGATCGCTCGGCGCTGGGCCTCGATCATGCTGGCGATGCCGCCGGCCGCGAGGTCCAGCATGGCCGCGAGGTCGCTCCTGGAGAACGGCTTGCCCTCGGCCGTTCCCTGGACCTCGATCAGACCGCCGCTGGCATCCATGACCACGTTCAGGTCGGTCTGCGCGGTGCAGTCCTCCGCGTAGTCCAGATCGAGCACAGCGCAGCCGCCGGCGATGCCGACGGAGACGGCGGCGACCTGGGTGCGGATCGGGTCTGATGTCAGAACGCCCGCGGCGAGCAGGCGCTGAACGGCATCCTGCAGGGCGACCCAGGCCCCGGTGATGGCCGCGGTGCGGGTCCCGCCGTCCGCCTGAAGGACATCGCAATCCAGGGTGATGGTGCGCTCCCCGAGGCTGCCAAGGTCGGCGCAGGCGCGCAGGGAGCGTCCGATCAGGCGCTGGATCTCCAGGGTCCGTCCGCCCTGGCGGCCGCGCGCCGCCTCGCGCTCGCTGCGCTGGTGGGTCGAGCGCGGGAGCATGCCGTACTCGGCGGTGATCCAGCCGCGCCCCTGGCCCTTGAGGAAGGCGGGCACGCGCTCCTCCACGCTCGCCGTGCACAGGACGCGGGTGTCGCCCAGGTCGATGAGCACGGAGCCCTCGGCGTGGCGGTTGTAGCCGCGGGTGAGCCTCAGGTCGCGCAATTCATCGGGGCGGCGGCCGGAGGGTCGCCCAGAGATGGGTCTGGCGGTCGGCTCGGCGATCGGCACGGAGGGGGGCTGGGACGGTTGCATGGGGTCGGTGATCCTGGGCTCGGCGGCTGCACATGTTCGGCGCCGCACCGAGCCCCGTCAACCTGAGGCCCTGCGATGCCCAAGGGCGGTCGGCCTGTCCTCGCCCGGCGCGTGGGGCTCAGAGATCGTGAAGAAACCTACTGCGCGCCCCGATCGCGGCGTCGCGTGCTCGTTCGCTCCTCGCCTATCCACTTGATATGTCTCGTCGCTCACTGCGCGGCTCCTTGCGCCCGGGGCTGCTCGCGACGGTTTCTTCACAACCTCTCAGGCGGGCGGCTCGCGCAGCTCGCTTAGGATCTCGGACGAGCGGGAGCTCGGCACCTCATGCAGGTGCTGGCGCAGGGACGCCAGCAGCTCCCCCGCATCCTGAGGCCGGCTGCTCGGCTCCATCTCCATGGCCCAATCCACCGCCTCCAGCAGGAAGGCCGGGTAGCGGTCGCGAAACTCGGTCTGGGCCGGGACCAGGGTGTCCTTGCTGTGACGGTCCACAGCGGGCGGTGGTGTCTTGCCGTCCATGCAGGTGCGGATGCTCGCCCCGACCGCGTACACATCGGTCCAGGGGCCGACGTTGCCGCCCTTGTAATACTGCTCGACGGGGGAAAACCCCGCGGTGATGACCTGTCCGCCCCTGAGCTGGCCCCGGGCAAGCGGGTGCACGGCACCCAGGTCCAGCAGGATCGGCACAGTGCCATGGCGCAGGTGGATGTTGCCGGGCTTGACGTCCAGGTGCAGCAGGGAGCGCGAGTGCAGCATGGCCAGGGCGTCCAGGATCGGCAAGAAGACGCGCATGATAAAGCTGGTGCTCAGCTTGCCGCCGCGCTCCTGGACGTACATCCCCAGGTTCTTGCCGCGCTCGTAGCGCAATACCAGGTAGACGGTGTCGTTGGCGAGGAAGAACTCGCGCACCTGGACGATGTTGGGGTGGCGCAGGGAGACCAGGGCCCGGGCCTCGTGGAAGAAGAGCTTGCGGCCCCGCTCGAGGCGCTCGGCCTGGCCCTCGGTGGACGGCGTCACATGGCCCCTGGCGTCGCGGGAGGCCATCTTTTTTGGCAGGTACTCCTTGAGCACCCACTCCTCGCCCTCGTCGAGATCTGTTGCCAGATAGATCAGGCTGAAGCCGCCCTTGCCGATGACCTTTGTGATCTCGTAGCCGCCGACCTGGGTGCCAGGCGCCAGGGGTTCACGGGACGGTGCCATGGGGGTTCGCACGCGGCAGAGGATGGGCGCTAGTGGAAAGGGGCTCGGCCTTGTGTTACTTAAACCCCGTTGCGTCGGGGCGGGTGGGCCAGGTTGCAGGGGCGGCGGCGCCCCAGGGTGTCGGACCTGGACAGTGTCGTGCAGGAGTTGGTAAGGGTGGCCATGATCAAGAGCATGACGGCGTTCGCCCGGGAATCCGCGTCAGGACAAGCCGGGGAGTTTACCTGGGAATTGCGGTCCGTGAACCACCGATTCCTCGAGCCGCATATCCGCCTGCCCGAGGATCTACGGGCCTTGGAGCCTGCGGTGCGGGAGCGGCTCACGGCCAGGCTTGGCCGCGGCAAGGTGGACTGCACTCTGCGGTATGTCCCCCGGGCCGGGGCGGGCGGGGCGCTCAGGGTCAACCGGCACCTGGTGGCCCAGCTCCTGGCGGCTGGGGAAGAGGTTGCGGCGATGGTGGGCCGGTCCGCCGAGCCGGCCTGGTTCGACCTGCTGCGCTGGCCGGGCGTGCTGGAGGAGCCCGAGCGCGACCTGGATGCGGTCTCCCGGGAGGCCTTGGCGCTGCTGGAGCGCACTCTGGATGCCCTCGAGGCGACCCGCGCCCGGGAAGGCGAGCGCCTGGCCCGCCTGATCCGCGACCGGTGTGAGCGGCTGCAGGCACAGGTCCTCTTGGCGCGCGAACGCATGCCGCGGGTCCTCGATGGGGTTCGCCAGCGCCTGCGCGAGCGCCTGGCCGAGGTGCGCGGCGAGCTGGATGCCAATCGGCTCGAGCAGGAGCTCGCGCTGCTGGCCCAGCGGCTCGACGTGGACGAGGAGGTGGACCGCTTGGAGGGGCACCTCACGGAGGTTCGGGCCGTGCTCGATGGCCTCCAGCCGGCCGGCCGTCGCCTCGATTTCCTGATGCAGGAGCTCAACCGCGAGGCCAATACCCTGGCGTCGAAATCCGCCGATCTGGAGCTCACTCGCGCTGGCATCGAGATGAAGGTCCTGATCGAGCAGATGCGCGAGCAGGTGCAGAATCTTGAATGAGGGTGGCCAGTTGAACTCAGGCAGGCGTTGGTGGCCATGACGAGCGGCACCCTGTACGTGATCTCGGCCCCATCTGGGGCCGGGAAGACAAGTCTTATCAGGGCCTTGCTCGGGAGGGACGGGCACCTTGGGCTGTCCGTCTCCTACACCACACGGGCGCCGCGGCCGGGGGAGATCGACGGGGTGCACTATCACTTCGTCGATGAGATGGCCTTCCAGCGCCTGATTGCCGAGGGCGCCCTCCTGGAGCATGCCCAGGTCTTTGGCAACTGGTATGGCACCGCCGAGGCAACCCTGCGCAGCGGCCTCGAGGAGGGCCGAGATCTGATCCTTGAGATCGATTGGCAGGGGGCGCGCCAGGTGCGCGAACGCTTCCCGCAGGCCGTGGGGATCTTCATCCTGCCGCCGTCGCTGGCCGTCCTCCACGACCGGCTGCTCGGCCGGGGCCAGGACGGCGAGGCGGTCATTGCCGGGCGCATGGCGCGGGCGCAGGCAGAGATCGCCCACTATCGCGACTACGACTATCTGGTGGTCAACGAGGTCTTCGACGCCGCCCTGGATGACTTGCTTGCCATCCTGCGTGCCGAGCGGCTGCGGCGCGGCAAGCAGGAGCTTCGCCTGGCGGGCCTGCTGGCCAATCTGCTCCCTGGCGGCGAGGGCATTGAGGGGCGCTGAGGCCGGACCCATTAACCGGGAGGAGAGGCTCGCGAGCCAAAGCGGGTTGTGCTAGCCTGCAACGTTCGATTCCGGGATCGAACCCTCAGGCGGGCCCCGATGCTCGGAGCGGCGCCCCGAATCTGTTGCTTGAGGAGCATTGCATGGCACGCATTACCGTCGAAGATTGTCTTACCCACGCCGGAAACCGATTTGACCTCGTCCTGCTGGCGACCAAACGGGCGCGTCAGCTGGCCAATGGCGTCGAGCCCCTGGTGCCCTGGGAGAACGACAAACCCACGGTGGTGGCCTTGAGAGAGATCGCCGAGGGGCTCATCCGGTATGACACCATCCCGGACATCGAGCCCGAGGAAGAGGACACCAACAAGGCCTTGGAGAGGGCCCTGGCCGAGGAGTTCGCGGCGCAGATGCCCCTGCGCGACAAGGACGAGGACTAAGGTTCGATGGCTCAAGCGGATCTGGCGCCATCGGCCCGACACGCGGGCCGCCTGGCCGCGATGCCGCGGTGCGGCGGGCGGCCGCCCGTCGGGTGTATGCCGGTCTAGCCCTGGCCTTCCAGAGTCGCCCGAGCATGTCCCCCGTCCCCGCCGTATCGCACGAGACCGATCCGGGGACAACTCCGCGTCTGCTCATTAGCGACCTGCTCGCCTACCTGGAAACCTATCTAACCCCGGAGCAGGTGCGCGAGGTCTATCGCGCCTACCTGTTCGGGGCCGAGGCCCACCTGGGCCAGATGCGCCAGTCCGGCGAGCCTTACATCTATCACCCCATCGCAGTGGCGCGCATCCTGGCGGAGATGCGCATGGATCACAAGTGCCTGATGGCGGCCGTCCTGCACGACGTCATCGAGGACACCCCCTTCGCCCGGGAGCAGCTCGCCAACCAATTCGGGGAGGAGATCGCCGATCTGGTGGACGGCGTGAGCAAGCTCACGGCCATCGACTTCAAGTCCCGCGCCGAGGCGCAGGCGGCAAGCTTCCGCAAGATGATGCTGGCCATGACCAAGGACATTCGGGTCATCCTCATCAAGCTGGCCGACCGCCTGCACAACATGCGCACCCTCGGGGTGATGGCACCCCACAAATGCCGCCGTGTCTCCCGTGAGACCCTGGAGATCTACGCGCCCATCGCCAACCGGCTCGGCATCAACAGCCTGCGCGTGGAGCTGGAGGAGCTCGGTTTCGCCCATTACTGGCCCTGGCGCTACCGCATCCTGGAGCGCGCCCTGAAGGGTGCCTGCGGTGCCCGCGCCGAGCTGGTCGGCACGGTGGAGACCGCCATCAAGCGGCGTCTGCACCAGGAGGGGATCGAGGCGGAGGTGCTGGGCCGGCGCAAGCACCTCTACAGCATCTATGTCAAGATGCGCGACAAGAAACGGGCCTTCGAGGACCTGGTGGACGTCTTCGCCGTGCGCGTGGTGGTGGACCGGGTCGATACCTGCTACCGGGTCCTCGGTGTGGTCCACAACCTGTACAAGCCGATCCCGGGCCGCTTCAAGGACTACATCGCCATCCCGAAGTCCAATGGCTACCAGTCTCTGCACACGGTGTTGGTCGGTCCGGGCGGGACGCCCATCGAGGTGCAGGTCCGCACGGCGGACATGCAGCGCCTGGCCGAGTCGGGTATTGCCTCTCACTGGATGTACAAGACGGGCAGCAGCGATGGCGGCAGCCCGCAAAGCCTGGCCGCAGACTGGCTGCAGAATCTGCTGGAGGCCCAGCGTACGGCGGGCGACTCGGTGGAGTTTCTCGACCAGGTCAAGGTGGATCTCTTCCCGGACGAGGTCTATGTCTTCACCCCCAAGGGGCGCATCCTGGTCCTGCCCAAGGGGGCGACCCTGGTGGACTTTGCCTACGCCATCCATTCCGACGTGGGCAACGCCTGCGTTGCCGGGCGGGTCGACCGGCGGCTCGCCCCGCTGCGCACCGTCCTGCGCAGCGGCCAGACGGTGGAGATCATCAATGCCCCCAACGGGCGTCCCAATCCGGCCTGGCTCGGTTTTGTGGTGACTGGCAAGGCGCGCTCGAGCATTCGCACCTATTTGCGGAATCTGCAGCGCAAGGAGGCCCAGGCCCTGGGCGCCCGGCTGCTCGACGCGGAACTCGAGGGCTATGCGACCCGCTTGGCGGACATCCCAGCGGCGCGCGTCTCGGCCTATCTGAGCGATGCGCACCTGGCCAACCAGGAGGCCTTGCTCGCCGAGATCGGCTTGGGCAACCGCATGGCGCCCCTGGTGGCCAGGCGTCTGCTGACCAGCGGGGCCGAGTCAGGACAGGTTCAGCCTGCCGCGGGCGGCGCCGCGCAGCCCCTGGCGATCAAGGGCACCGAGGGGATGGTGGTCACCTTTGCGCGCTGCTGCCGCCCCATCCCCGGCGACGAGATCGCTGCGCTGTTCAGCCCGGGCAAGGGCATCGTGGTGCACCGGCGCGAGTGCCGGAACCTCGGCGACTTCCAGACCCAAAGGGATAAGTGGCTAGACGTGGATTGGGCCGCCGAGCCGAGCGGGGATTTCTCCACGGCCATCCGCGTCGAGGTGACCAACCGTCTGGGGACCCTCGCCACCGTGGCCGCCGCCATTGCGGAGTCCGGCTCGAACATCGAGAACGTGCAGTCCAGGGAACGCGACGGCACCACCTCCAGCCTCGAGTTCATCCTCACCGTCCGAAACCGCGCCCATCTGGCTCGCATCATGCGGCGGCTGCGTCAGATCCCTCAGGTGGTGCGTATCGCCCGGGTCAATCTCTGATGGGGTGCCCGGGGTTGTAACGGGTGCGTTCGCCCCGACCTTCGCAGGAGCGCGGCGGAGGCATCGACGATGCCGGCGCTTCGTCTTCCTTCTGTGCAGCAATCCCCTCCCTCAAGTGGTACCCAGATGACCGACATAACCCTGGACGAACGCCTGGAGCTGACACGCCGCATCATGCACCTGCTCGAGGGCTGGGGCCTGGGTGCGCGCGACATCGGCGTGATCCTCTCCCTTCCAGACTCTGTGAAGCCGCGGGCCATCGCCCGCTTTCGCGATCAGGATGCCTTTCCCGATGACCCCGAGGTCAACCGTCGCCTTGCCTACCTGATGCGCATCGAGCAGGCGCTCCTCACCTATTTCCCGCGCAACCCAGAGATGCGCAGCCTCTGGGTGAGGCGAGGCAATCGCCAGTTCGGCCGCAAGGCGCCCCTCGCCGTGATGGTGGAGGACGGCGAGAGCGGGCTGATCGCGGTTCTGTCGCACCTCGACTGCACCTTCGCCTGGGACCTCACCGGCTCGCGCGCCTCCTACTGACCCGCGGCGGGATGCGCCCAGGCCGCAGCGGCTGGGCTGCGGCCTGGGCGCGCCGCGGGTTAGAATCGCGCCGTGTTTTACCCGCCAGGACGTGGCAGTCAGCGTCAGAGGTCCCATGGCCACGACATCCCGAGCCGCCTCTGCCGAGCCGTCCAGGGCCAGGGTCTTGCGTCTCGGCATCCCGAAGGGCAGCCTCCAGGACACGACCCAGCGTCTGTTCGAGCGGGCCGGCTACCGCCTGCAGATCTCCGGGCGGTCTTACTACCCGTCCATCGATGACTCAGAGATCGATTGCATCCTGATCCGTCCCCAGGAGATGGCCCGCTACGTCGCAGACGGGGTCCTGGATTGTGCCATCACCGGCCTTGACTGGATCCTGGAGACGGGGGCGGATGTGGCAGAGCTCGCCGACCTGCGCGCGCCCTGGCCCAACTACGGTGTGGTGCGCTGGGTCATGGCCTCGAAGGAGGGGTCGCTGTTCGAGCGGGTCGAGGACCTCCAGGGCGCACGCATCGCCACCGAGGCCGTGGGCATGACCCGCCGCTTCCTTGCCGCGCATGGGGTCGAGGCCAGCGTGGAGTTCTCCTGGGGGGCCACCGAGGTCAAGCCGCCGGTCCTCGCCGATGCGATCGTGGACGTCTCGGAGACGGGCTCAAGCCTGAGGGCCAATGGGCTCAAGGTGATGCACGTTGTCCTGGAGAGCACGCCGCGTTTCATCGCCAACCATGCCTCGCTGGCGGATGATTGGAAACGGCGCAAGATCGAGCGCTTGGTCTTGCTGCTCAACGGCGCCATCGCCGCCGCCAGCCGGGTCCTGCTGTCGATGAACGCGCCGAAGGGCCAGGTGGATGCCATCCTGCGGCTGCTGCCGGCCCTCGCCACCCCGACGGTCTCGACCCTGGCCGATCCGGATTGGGTGGATCTCAGCACCGTGGTCCCCGAGCGGGAGGTGCGGGAGCTGGTCCCCCTGCTCTACGAGGCCGGGGCGCGCGGCATCATCGAGCTGCCCATCAACAAGATCATCGAGTGACCGCAGGCCCTGTGGCAGGCCCAGTGGCAATCCCAGTGGCAATCCCAGTGGCAATCCCAGTGGCAATCCCAGTGGCAATCCCAGTGGCAATTCCAGCGACCGCCGGAGCCCGCCGCCGTGCCCTGCCGGCCCGCCCCTGGCGGCACGGCACCGGCCTTGGCGCGGTGCTCCTGGCGGCCCTGATGGGCACCACGCCGAGCAACGCCCAGGCGGGCGCATCCGCCGAGCCCCTGACCGTGGAGGAGGCCCTGAGCCTTGCCAAGGGTCACCCGCGCACCCAAACCGCCGCCCCCGGGTCGCGCCAGGCCGACGGCGCCGCATCTTGGGTCCCGCCCCGTCGCCTGCCGCTGTACCTTGCCTGTCATGAGCTGGCCTTTGGTGCCGGCGCCGGCGCCGGCGCTGGGGGCGCCGCCGGGCGCGAACGCGCCCTCGACGCCCTGCTCGATCCCGTTGAGGCGCAGCGGCTGGAGATCCTAGAGCGTTTTCTCGACGTGCTCCTTGCGGACCAGGGTTTCGCGCGTTACAGCGAGGCGATGGCGGTGGCCTATGTCCAGCTCGACAGGGCCAGCGTCCGCCGCGAGCTGGGCCAGGTCGGGGACCTGCGCGTCGCCGAGCTGGACGCCACCTACCAGGACGTGCGCCAGCGGCGTGCCGGCAGCGAGGCGGCCCAGCGCCTGACCCGCGCCCTGCTCGCCCAGGCCATGGACAGCCCCGAGGTGCTGCCCAGGGATCTGACGGCGCCCGAGCTCCCGGCCCTGCCTGATGCGCCGCCCGCGCTCGACGCGGTGGTCGCCGCGGCGCAGGCGGACAATCGCGCCCTGGCCGCGCTGAAGGATGGCGCCACGCCCGCCGCCGCCCGCCTGGTCGATCTGGAGCTGCGCCAGCAGGCCGTGGAGCTGTTGATGCGCCTGCAGGCCCTGGATGCGAGTGTGGACAGCAGCCGGGCGCAGGCGGCCCTGAGCGACCTCAAGCTCGAGGAGAGCCGCGTCCTCTACGAGCAGGAGGCGAGCGCGGACCTAGGCTATTCCATGAGCCAGCAGACCAAGGCGCGATTGGACGAGCAGCGGGTCGGGTATTGCCGGGTGCTAGCCTGGGCCGAGCTCCAGGGCCTGCAGGGACGCCCGGTCTGGCCGCTGAACCTCAAGGGGGAATCGCCGTGAGCGGACCTGTTGTCCTTGCGCTGGCCCTGTCGCTTGGCGTGCCCCTGTTCTGGGCGGGACCGGCCTCGGCCCTGGAGCTTAAGGGCTGGCTCGAGTGGCTGCACAAGGTCGAGATGCGCGCCGTCGAAAACGGCGTGGTGGAGGAGGTTGCGGTCAGCGCCGGCCAGCACGTGCGCCAGGGCGAGCTGCTGATGCGTATGGACCAGCGTGAGGCCAAGGCCGCCCTCCTGGGCACCAAGGCCGCGGTGGCGCAGGCGCGCCTCGCCACCGAGTCCGCGGGGCGGGAGCGTCGCCGCACCCAGGAGCTGTTCGACCGTGGTCTGATCGCCGTCGAGGAGCTGAAGGAGGCGGAGCTCAAGGAGGCGGCGGCGGTGGCAGAGGAGGAGTCCGCCAAGGCTCGGCAGGCCGCAGCGGAGGTGGCCCTGGAGCGCACCGAGCTGCGCGCACCCTTCGACGGCATCGTGGTGGCGCGCAACGTCTGGAAGGGTGCCGTGATCTACAAGACCATCCAGCAGGAGCCTCTGATCGTCATCGCCCCGGACGACAAGATGATCGCGCGAGCCTTGGTGACGGCGCCGGTGCTGCGGCTCTACCGCCCGGGGCAGGCCGCGCGGGTCAAGCTGGCCAATGGCGTGCGCGAGGGCCACGTCTATAGTCTGGGCGTGGAGGCGGTGCGCGTGGAGCTCCAGGGGGCTGTCTACTATCTGGACGTCATCATCGACCGCTCTCCGGCGGAGCCCCTGCGGCCCTCGGAGACGGTGGAGATCCAACTCCCCTGAGGCTGGGGTGAGGGCGAGTCGCATGGGCATGGTGACGAGCAAGGAGAGGGGCAAAGGCATCGGGATCGCCCTGGGCGGCGGCGGGGTGCGCGGCCTGGCCCACGTCCTGGCCCTGGAGTGCCTCGACGCCGTCGGGATCAAGCCGGTCGCCGTCGCCGGCACCAGCATGGGGGCCATCATCGGGGCCCTCTATGCGGCCGGGCACTCCGGGGCCGCCATCAAGGCCGGGATACGCCGCCACCTCGTCTCCCGCCGCGACGGACTCAAGGAGGTGCTGGCCAAACGCGCCGATCTGCTCAAGTGGCTGCGGCTGGTCAGCCTCGAGACCGGGCGTGGCGGGCTGTTGCGCCCGGACGGCTTCCTCGCCTATCTCTTCGACGCGATCGGGGTCAGCACCTTCGAACAGCTCGAGATCCCGCTGCGGGTGGTTGCGACGGACTTCTGGACTGGCGAGCAGGTCGTCTTCGAGTCGGGAGACCTCCTCGTCGCAGTCAAGGCGAGCATGGCCATCCCGGGCATCTTCGCGCCTGTGGTCAAGGACGGTCGTGTCCTGGTGGACGGGGGCGTGGTGAACAATGTGCCCTACGACACCCTCGACGATCTGTGCGATCGCACCATCGCGGTCGATGTCTCGCCGCTGCGCCGGTCGTGCGACGCAGAGCTGCCGAGTGCCGTGGATGCCCTGGTGGGGATGTTCGACATCCTGGCCGACCGGGTCACGGCCCTGAAGATGGCGGCGCACCCACCGACCCTCTACCTGCGGCCGCCCATCGAGCGGGTCCCGCCCCTGGAGTTCGACAAGATCGAGCGGGTGTTTGCCCAGGCCGCCCCCTGCATGGCAGGGTTTCGCGCGGAGCTCACCCGGCTGGCTGCGGACGCTTGAGGGTCCACCGACCCACGCCCGCATCTTTGGCCAGCCGCTGCCAGAGGAAGCGCTAGCCGGTGCAGGCGCGCGCCTGCGCCTTCATCCTGCCGACGATGGCATAGACGCCCACGTGGCGGTTGGGGCTCAGGTGCTCCTCCAGGTGCAGCCCCTGGAACAGGGCGTCGACGTCGAGCGCCTCGATCTCGGCCGCGGTCTTGCCGGAAAACAACCCAACCAGGATGGCCACCACACCCTTGATGATGGCGGTGTCGCAGTCCCCGCTGAAGACCAGGGTGTCAGACCCCTCGACGCGGTGCGCCGCCGTGTGCACGGTGCTCATGCACTCCTTGACCCGGTTGGCCTCCGTCTTGTCCTCGGGGGCCATGGGCGCTAGCCGCTCCCCAAGCTCGATGAGGTACTGGTAACGCTGATCCCAGTCCCCAAGCAGGTCGAAGGTCTCGAGGATGTCCGCAATCTCAGCGGTGGACATCGGCTTAGACGCTGAAGGACTCGCCGCAGCCACAGGTCGCCTTGACCTTGGGGTTGCGGAACTCGAACCCCTGATTCAGCAGACTGGTCTTGACGAAGTCGACCTCCAGGCCGTCGATCTGCGCCAGGCTCGCCTGGTCGACCACCACCTTGACACCATGACTCTCGAAGACGGAATCCTCCGGGCCCAGGGTGTCTGCGTAGTCCACCACATACGCGAACCCTGAGCAGCCGCTCTTCTTGGTGCCGACACGCAGCCCGATGCCCTGGCCCCGCTTGCGGAGCATCTCGGAGACGTGCCGCGCGGCGCTGTCGGTCAGGAGCACTGCCATAAATGCTTGCCTCTTGATGTCTGGCCCGACCCGCGCCGGCAGGGGGCAGGGCGTGCGCTCGCGTAGGGAAGGCGGGGGAGGACCACTCCGGCCCGCCTGGCCGGCTCGACCCCTAGATTGGCTGTCGGCCGATGGATTTCAACCCGCAGCCCATGTGGGCTCAGTGACGCTGGCCGACGGCCTCGGCGCCGGCCGCGGAGGCCATGTCCATCAGTCCGGCCATGAGCCGGCCGCGGCCGCAGAGGTCCACGGTCTCGATCAGGGCCTGCTTGTCCTCCGGGTCGAGGGGGAGGTGGGTGCAGAGCAGGTTGACCAGCTCGGCGTCGCCCATCTTGCCCACATCGTCCCAGGGCACCTCGACCCCGCGCAGGGTGCAATAGGCACGCAGCGAGGCCATGAAGTCCTCGCGTGCTGGCAGCCCCTCCTCCGCGGCGTGGTAGTCGATGGCGAAACGCTCCCAGTCCGGGCGCACCCGCCGGTAGCCGCGGCGGGCCTCCAGCTCCTGCGCCACCTGGAACCGGCACACACCGGTCAGGATCATCATGATGCGCCCGTCGTTCGTCTCGCTGTAAGAGGTGATGCGTCCGGCGCAGCCCACTTGGTGGATCTCGGGGGTCTCGTCAAAGGTGGTGTCGGGCTTGGGCTGGAGCATGCCGATCAGGTGATCGGCCTTCAGGGCGTCGGCCACCATGTTGAGGTAACGCGGCTCGAAGACGTTCAGGGGCAGTTGTACCCCGGGCATCACCACCGCCCCGGCGAGGGGAAAGATTGGCAGCTCCGTGGGCAGGTCGCTGAACTTGGGGAGAAAGGGGCTGCGGAGCATGGCTAGGGTCCTGTGCACTTGGGCGGTTCGCGGCGGCTCGCCCTGTTCCCGGCAAGATGGGGCGGCCGAGGCCCTGTTCCCAGGGGCGGCCTAGTCCGCCGGGCCGAAGTTCATGCCGATGGACAGGCGCAGGCCGGGGCTGCGGTTTGCCTCAACCCAGTGCGGGAGATCCGGCGGGAAGAACAGGAAGGTCCCAGGCCTGGGCGCCAGCCGGACCATCAGGAGGCCGTCGCGCAGCACCAGGTCGCCGCTCTCAGCCGGTGCCGCGACATAGTAGACGGCGGACAGCAGCTCGTCGTTCTCCTCGTGGGTGTGCTCACTGGTGGTGTCGCCGGCCTCCATGGCATTGAGCCAGAACCCGCAGCGCAGGGCGCCGGGGTGAAGGAGGATGTCGCGGGCGGCCCGCTCGGCGAAGGCGAGAACCTCCGGGAGGCCCGGGACCCGGTCGCGCCGCAGATAGAGATTCTCGAAGCGCCCGGCGATGAAGTGGCTGCGGTGCTGGTAGTCGTCGGCGCGCAGGCCGCGGTAGCCTGCGAGGATGCGGCGGTTGACCTCCTCGGCCTGCGGCAACCGCACCAGGTGCAGTGGGGTGCTGGTCCAGCGTTCAATGGGTGTCTGAGCATTCATGACGGATCGAGACGGGTGGTATGAGCCCCTGCCGGCCGATCTGGACCGGACGCCATGGGCCGGGTTTGCCTAGCGCTTTACAGGGGCGGCGCCCATGCAGGTCCGCCTTACTTACCGCCGGTCGCCGGTGGGGAGGCTGGCCAGGGCAGGATGGGAACGGCAGAGATGCTGTTCTTGGGGGAGCCTTCGATGATGCGGTCGCTGTAGGTGAGGTAGACCAGGGCATTGCGCTTGGGATCGTAGAAGCGCACCACCTGCAAGGTCTTAAACAGCAGGGAGGTGCGCCGCTTGAAGACCTCCTCGCCGTCGTCCTTGCGGCTGCGCACTGACTCGGGGAGTCGGATGGGGCCGACCTGGCGGCAGTCGATGGAGGCATCGGAGGTGTCCTCAGCGACGCCGACCGCCCCGGAGAGGCCCCCGGTCTTGGCTCGGCTGAGATAGCAGGCGACCCCTGGGATGTCCTCGTCCTCGAAGGCCTCCACCACGATCTTGTCGTTCGGTCCAAGCCATTTGAACTTGGTGGCGACACTGCCGATCTCGTCCGCCCAGACGGCGCCGGACGCGGCCAGGAGCAGGGCGGCCAAGGTGGCAAGCGGTGCTTGGGAAGGTCGCATCGGGTGGTCCGCCTCAGACGGCCGGCGCCTGGCCTGCCTCGCCGGGGAACAGCCGCTCGATCTCCTGGCGGCTGCGGGTCAGGCAGTCCTCGATCGAGACGCCCAGGAACCAGTTTCCGGTGAGGGCGAGCCGGGTCCCGGCCAGGGCTTGGTCGAGGCGCCGGACCAGCTCTGCATGGCCCTTGCGCAGTGCGGGCAAGCGGTTGGCGATCAGGGCGCTCTCGGCCACCTGCCCCTCGGTCACCCCCAAGGCACGGCAGGCCAGCGCCATCTGCCGCTCTCGGCCGGCCCCTTGGGGCGGGAAATGGAAGGCGAAGCCGCGCCACTGGGGGTCGGGACGATAATCCCGGGAGACCGCCGAGTAGAAGGCATCGTCCACCGAGATCAACCCGGCGAGCGGCGGGAGGTCGCGATCGCTTAGGGCCTGCCGCGGCACGGCCATGACTAAGGTCTCGATCTCCGCCATCGGGATGCGCTCGATCAGCGCGGCAGCTCCCTCGATCTGGCGGCTGCGCGGCATGAGTCGGGCGGCGGAGTCTGGGCCGGCGGCCAGGGTCAGGTGGTCGCAGGTGACGTCGTCGCCAGCGGCGAGCTGGAGGCGAAAACCGCTCCCCGTTTCGCGGATCTCGGTGACGTCCTGGCCGAGGCGGACCCGCAGGCCCTGTTGATTGGCGATCGCGAGCGGGATCTCGCCGAGCCCCTCGGGGAAGGTGAAGCTCTTCGCCACGCCCTTGCGCCTGGGCTTCTTGCGGAACAGGAGCTCGGCGGGGAAATCGTCTGGGCTCTGGCAGATCACGGCCCGGAAGGCGGGTCTGAAGAGATCTCGATAATTGGCTTGCCCCAGTCCCGACCCATAGTACTCGGCGAGCCCCTGGCCCTGGCGCGACGCGCGCAGCAGGTGCGGCAGGGAGGCGACCAGCTCGACGGGGTGGATGGCCGAGGCGATCGAGCGCCGCTCCCCGCCGCGCCAGAGCCGGAAGGGCACGCGCTGCTTGGGCAGGATCCGGGAGGTCAGCCCCAGGTCGTCGAGGATGCCGAGGAGGTTGCCGTAGCTGTTGTAACAGGTGTGCCCGCCCGCCTCGGTCCAGTAGCCCCCGCAGGCCTCGAAGCGATGGCTGTTCAGGGTGCCACCGACCCGTCCGCTGCGCTCGAGCAGGAGGGTCTCGACCCCTCGGCGGGCGGCGAAATGCGCGGCCCCGAGCCCGCTGATGCCGCCCCCGATGACGATGTGGGGAAAGTGATCGCTCAAGATGGGATGACTCCTCGAAGGTGCTTGACGGCGGCGCTGCTCGGGTCTAGCGGGGACGGCCAGCGGGGGACTCGGTCGCGGGCTCGGCGGGGGCGAGGGACAGATAGGACAGGTCGCCCACCGGCCGCGGCGCGGCGGCGGGGGTGCAGTCTTCCAGGGTCCAGCGCTCCCCGGGCACCAGGCTGAGATGGGAGGTGTCGATCTGGGGCACCGCGGCGGCGGGGGCGCCGTCCTCCACGTTGGCTCCAGGTGGGGCCAAGGTCAGGCCCGACGTGGGGGTCTGGCTCAGTCGCAGGATGGCGCCGGCATCGCGGAAGGCATCGCGGTAACGCCCGGCGGTCAGGGCATCCAGGCCGCGCTTGACCACCACCGGCCGCCCGCTGAACAGGGCGTCAAGCGCGTCGGGGGAGAGCTTGAACGCAGCCCTGAGCCGTTCCCGCACCCCAGGCGCATCGGCCCCTGGGAGCAGCTCGCCGGAGAACAACAGGTCGTATCGGGTTTCGGCCATGGCGGTGACTCATCCTGGCGGCTCAGGGGGACCACCCGGTCGCGGACCAAGCGTATCCTTCAGCGGCCCGCCGGCCCATCTCGGCTTAGGGCACCGCTCAGATGGCGGTGAGGGTCGTGCCGCTTTGCACTGCCCCGAAGTCTACTGCAATCTGGCGTTGCCACGCATACCCGCAGCCTGGCCCATCACTGATCGCCCAAGTGGGGCATACGGCTTCGCTGGCATATACAGTTTCGAGTTTTCAGCTTTCAGCTTTCAGCTTTCAGCTTTCAGCTTTTCGTAAGTCGCTGGTTACGAGGCTAAAAATTGGACACAAAAAGCTGAAAACCGGGTCCCGACGGGTATAATCCACCGGCATTCGGGGGTTGGTCCCATCGCTGGGGCGCCCTCGGCCGAGGTGACCCGACCCGCAGTTCGGCACCTTGCCCTCGACCAGGCCGCCTGCCGGCCGCTCAGCTCACAGATGGGGTCTGCCATGTACGGGATTTGCGGTTGGTTCGGGACCGTGGGAGATGCGGCGGCATCAGAGGCGGTCCTCGACGCCATGCTGGCCGACTGTGGTGGGCCCCGCGGCGCGGGTGGCGTCTGCGTGGGCGTGGCCATTGGCCAGCTCGCAGCCTTGGCCCCGCCCAAGCGCCGCAATGAGGCACCCTCAGACAAACGGGTGTTTGCGGACGCTGGGGTCCTGGCCGCGGTCTCGGAGCCAGTGCGCGAGGCCGGCTCCGGCCGTCTGCTCGGCGCAGGCGATCTCGTGGACCTGTACCGGGAGCACGGGGACGGCCTACCGGCCCGGCTGGCGGGAAGCTTCGCCCTGGCCGTCATCGACCGTGAGCAACAGCGTCTCCTGCTCGCCATCGATCGGACCGGCACCCGCCCCCTGTACCTGGTCCGCACCGGCGACGCGATCGCCTTTTCGACCCGCTTGGGCGCGCTTCGCCGCATCCCAAGGCTGCGGCTCGAGATCCCGCCGCAGGCCCTGTTCGATTACCTCTATCTGCAGATGGTGCCGAGCCCCGGGAGCGTCTACGCCGGGGTGGAAAAGCTCCTGCCGGCCCAGTCGCTGAGCTTCTCCGCATCCGGGCGGGAGGCACGCTTCTATTGGCAGATGCCCTACCAGGACGGCAACCCCGCGAGCTTCGAGGACCTGCGCGGCGAGCTGCAGACCCTGCTGCCGCGCGTCGTCGAGCGCGCGGCGGCGGAGCGGCCCGCCGTCGGGGCCTTCTTGAACGGGGGCATGGACAGCGCGGCCGTGGCGGGGACCCTGGGACAGTTGCGCGGCCAGCCCATACCGACCTACTCCATCGGCTTTGCGGCCCAGGGCTACGACGAGATGGAGTATGCCCGCATCGCCGCCCGCCACTTTCACACCCGCTCCAACGAGTACTTCGTCACCCCGGAGGACTTGGTCGAGACCCTGCCCGCCCTGACCGCCTATTGCGACGAGCCCTGTGCCGGCGTCTCCCTGGTTCCGGCCTACCTTGGGGCACGCTTCGCACGCTTTGATGGAACGGACTGTCTGCTGGCTGGGGAGGGCGGCGACGAGCTCTTCGGCGGCAAGGAGCGCTATGCCGCCCAGGCCGTGTTCGAGCACTATGGCCGGGTCCCCGCAATCGTGCGCCAGGGCATCATCGAGCCCTTAGCTGCCCTGCTGCCCTCCGGCCATCAGGTGCCGCCCCTGCGCATGGCCAAGCGGTACATTGCCCATGCCAGGTTCCCGCTGCCGGACCGTTTAGAGATCCACAACTTCCTCGAGCGCACGCCCTTCGCCGAGGTCTTCGATCCCGATTTCCTGGCCGCAGTGGATGTGGATGCGCCGCTTGCGAACCTCCGCGAGGTCTATGGGCGCTGCGTTTCTGCGGCCACGCTCAACCGGCTGATGCACCTGGATCTGAAGATCAGCCTTGCGGACAACGAGCTGCGCTGTGTCAACCAGGCCTGCGACCTGGCCGGGGTCGAGCTCGTGTGCCCCATGCTCGACGACGAGATGCTGGAGCTCGCCGCGCGTGTCCCGCCCGGGATGCAGATCAAGCGCGGGCACCTGCGCTGGTTCTTCAAGCAGGCCCTGGACGGGCTCCTGCCCCGGGAGATCATCCACAAGACCCGGCGAGGTGTGGGGCTCCCGGTGGGGCCCTGGATGGCGGAGCATCCCCAACTACGCGCCTTGGCGGGGGACAGCATCGCGGCCCTGCGCCGGCGTGCCATCCTCACGCCCTCCTTTCTCGATCGAATTCAGGAGCAGCACGCGGCACAGCCTGGCTGCGATGCCGGCCTCATGCTATGGACCCTCGTGGTGCTGGAGCAGTGGCTCTCGCACCACGGGCACTGAGGGGCTTCGCGGCTGGTCAATGCGGCGGCATCAAGTCGCAGGGCCTGGGGTTTCAGGTGCCGGATCGCTCGGATCCGCCCCGCTCCATCCCCAACCGGTTCATCCGCTCCCACAAGCTCTTGCGCGAGATGCCAAGGGCCTCCGCCGCCTCCCCAACGCGCCCGCCGCAGCGCTTCAGCACCTCGCGAATGTACCAACGCTCACAGTCGGCCAGATAGTCTTTGAGCCCTTCAGCGTGAGGCCGATCGGTCGGCATGGCCCCAATGGCCCCGCCGGCAACGAAGTTGTCGGGTTCCAAGATGCCGGAATCACTGAAGATGGCCGCCCGATCCACCGCCTGCTTGAGCGCCCGGACGTTGCCTGGCCAGGGGCGGGCTGTCAGATACCGCTCGGCCCTCGGGGTCAGGCAGCAGTGTCGGCCGTTTTCGCGGGCAAAGGCGTCCAGAAACTTGCGGGCAAACCAGAGGATGTCTTCCGGCCGCTCGCGCAGGGGTGGCAGGTCCACTTGGATCGTGCTCATGCGGAAGTACAGGTCCGCGCGGAAGCGGCCTTGTGCGACCCGCTTCTCCAGGTCGCAGTTGGTGGCCCAGATCAATTGGGCCTGGATGGGGATGTCCTCGGTTCCGCCGATGCGCCGCACGCTATGCTCCTGGACGGCACGCAGCATCTTCGCCTGCATGGCCAGCGGCATGTCACCCACCTCGTCGAGGAACAGCGTCCCTGCGCCGGCTTGCTCGAACAGGCCTCGACGTGTGGTGATGGCCCCGGTGAAGGCGCCGCGCTCGGCACCGAAGAGCTCGGCCTCGATCAGGTCCTCCGGCACTGCGGCACAGTTCAGCGCGAGGAAGGGTGCGGGCGCCAGGGCGTTGCGGCATCGGTGCAGGTAACGCGCCGCGTATTCCTTGCCGACCCCGGACTCGCCGGTGAGCAAGACCGGCACCCGGTGCTGGGCCACCCGCTCCAGCGTGCGTTCGATGCGGCGCATGGCCGGTGAGATGCCAAGAACCCGGTCCCCAGGACCAGAGGCCTGTGCGAAGAGGGCCGGACAGGCGCGCCGCAGCTTCACCATCAGCTCATCGGGCTCGAAGGGCTTGGTGATGTAGTCACGGGCGCCCTGCTGGAGCAGCTCCACCGCCTGGGAAACGGACCCATAGGCGGTGATGAAGAGCGTCGGTGGCGCCGCGATCCCTTCGTGGAGCAACTCGCGATAGAGATCACCCCCGTTGCCGTCTGGAAGACGAATGTCGCTGACCAGGGCGCAATACTGGCCGCTGTGCAGTGCCGCGCGGGCGCTCGCCAGGGTGCGGAACCAGTCGCAAGGCAGGTCTTCGAGCAGAAAGAATTGGCTCAGGGCCTCCCCCATGATGGCATCGTCTTCAACCAGGCAGATGCCCAGGTCGCCTGCTGAGCTCATTCGGTTGCCCTCAGTGGTAGAAAGGCCTCAAAGGTGGTCTGTTCCAGTGTGGAAGCGACCTGGATACGGCCATTGAGCTGTCGCACGGTCTGGTCGGTGACCCAAAGCCCCAGGCCGAGGCCCCTGGGGCCATCCGCGGCAAAGGGCTCGAACAGGCGTTGGAGACGGTGCTCGGGGATCTGCTCACCCGCGTTCGCCACGCAGATGTGCAGCGTGTCACCCGCGGCGTCCACCCGCACGGATAAGGAGCTCTCCACCGGCGCGGCCTGCGCTGCGTTCAAGGCCAGGTTCAGGAGGATCTGACGGACCGGGCCGGCAGGCACATCGAGCGCCGCGGTTAGCCGGTTGTCCAGGTCCAGCCGCAGGCGCTTCTCGCGAATGTGCGGAGCGACGAGCTCGGCGATGTCGTCCACGTCGCTCGGACCCAGCCGGCGCGGCTCGCCGCGCACCTCGACCAAGAGGGCCGAGATGGTGTGGCGGATCTGATCGAGCCCTCGCTCGAGCAGAGACAGGGTCTGACGTGCCACCTGCTCGTCGCGGCCATGGCGTTTGTAGGTGGCGATGGCGGTCAGCATGCCGCCCAGAGGGTTGTTGATCTCATGGGCAATGCCTGCGGCCAGGCGCCCCAGGGCGGCCTGGCGCTCGGAGCGGATCACCTGCTCCTCGAGCCTGCGTTTCTGCTGGATCTCCGCGCCGACGGCCTCGATACGGGCGCGCAGGCGACCGAGCTCCTGATAGGGGTCAGCGGCTGGACAGGCGACAGCGCCCAGGTCTGGATTGCTGTCCGCCTGTCCGAGGCGGGCCACGCAGCGCTCCAGCTCCATCAGCGGCCGCGCGATGCGCCAACCCACCCACCAGCCGACGGGCAAGAGCAGCAGCAGGAGTGCCCCGGTGGCCAGTACAACCCGCGCCGCCGATTGGTAGAAGCGGGGCCACAGTGCCTGTTGGGAGAATGCCAGGATCAGGGTGCCCAGCACGAGCTCTCCCTCCCGGATGGGCTCGACGCGATAGACCCAGCCGTGGCCGGCGACCTGCTGGGAGCGGCCTGGCCCGCGGGGCGGAATCTCCCGCAGCAGCCGCTCGTGGTCCACGGTGAGCCCCTCAGGGTCCCGGGCGAGAGGGAAGCGCGCCGGGTCGCTCGCCACCAGGGTGCGGCCGTTGGTGTCGAGCACCAGGGCGAAGGCGGGCAGCAGCCAGGATGGCTCCGCCCCGCGATACACGGCCCTCAGGGTCTTGTATGCCTGCCAGGTCCCTTGGGTCTTGAGGTCTGGCGCTAGGGCCTGGGACAGCAGCCCAGCGAGCCGCGCCGCGTTCTGTGCAGCGTCGGTCTGTATGGATTGGTAGTCGTGCCAGAGCACGGCAGCGGCGCTCGCCAGCCCGGTCACGAGCACGATGACACTGACCTCGAACGGAACCCGGTAACGAAGGCTGCGCGGGATCACCGGGTCACTCGACCGCGGGCATGACGGCTGGAAGCATGTCCACGATGCTGTCATAGATCTCATCGCGCGGGGCCATGAAATGGTCCAGGTAGAGGAGGTCCAGAAGGCGCCTGCCCTCTGGGTCCCGGTGCATGCCAAGCAGGGCCTTGGCCAGGCGCGCCTGTGCCTCATCGCTCAAGACGCTGCCCGCGACAATGGGCGGAAATCCGAACTTGGGCGATCCGCTCACGACCCGAGTGCGTTCGGTGAGCGCGGGGTCGCCTCGGCGCAGCACTTCCCAGATATAGCCGTCCACCGCGGCCGCATCTGCCACCCGATCGGCTACCGCAAGCACCGAGTCCGGATGTGACCAGGTGAAAAAGGTCTCCCTGAACCAGGCGTTGGCATCTCCGCCCAGTTGCGCGATGGCGTAGCGGGGGTAGAGGTAGCCGGTGTTGGAGCGCGGCTCGACATAGGCGAAGACCTTGTCTCTGAGGTCGCCGTACCCGCGCGTGTCCCCATCGGTCGCTGGGACGATGAGGTAGGACTGATAGTAGGGCTCGCCCTCGAAGACCGGGATCGCGACCAACGGCAGGCTGCCCCGATTGAAGACGTACGAAAAGCTACAGATCCAGGCCGCGTCGAGCTCACCACGCAGCAGCATGTCCGTGATCTCGGCGTAGCTCTTGCGCCGCACGAAGCGAACCGGGCGGCCCAGACGCTCCTCCAGGTAGGGTCCAAAGCCAGCCAGGAAGGCGGTCTGGTCGACCATGAAGACGGGGGTGATGCCGAACAGAAACGGCTCCCCAGCCCTGTCCTGCGTCGCCGCGCTTGGGACCCAGGCCAACCACGACAGCGCAACGGCCAGGGCCAGTTGGCGCCCCGACGAGGTGGTCATTGCTTGATCTCCTCCAGGCCCGCGCGCGAGGCCGATCATGTCGATTGTTCGGTGCGGCGATCTCACTGCGGAACCGCAGCGTCCGCCGATTCCCTGACCCAGATTAACCCCGCGATTGGTCAAAGATCCATGCGGGGACTGAGCCCTAGGGAGATGCTGATCAAATGCCCCCCCGGCATTTGATCCGCTCGCGTCCCGCGACGCGCGCGCCGCGGGACGCTCCCGTTTCAAGGGCTTGAGGCCCTCGAAACGGGCGGGCCATCCCTGGCCCGCACGGGAAGCGCAATAAATCGACGCTTCCCTAGGCGAATGTTACCGTTTTCAGGCGTGCGTGACAGGACATGCCGGCTCGCCCGATCAATTGTTCCCATTGGGTAACACGCGGCGGATGCCGATCCCACGCCACGCCTTGGCGCCCGGTGCCCGCCGCTCTTTGGCGCGCATTTTGTATGGGCATACGGGGCTTGGGTCGCCGGTGGACCGTGGCCCGGTGCCCCGGAGTTGAGCCAGTCAAGCCCGAGCGGCCGGCGCGGTCTGCGCCGGACATGCAATCATGATTTCCCACCACCCAGGCGAGGAGGAACAGTCCGCCATGTCACTCACCAGGCGAACCTTTCTGAAAGGCACCGGCACACTGGCTGGAGCCGCTTGTGTCGGCGTGCCATTGCCCGTGCTCGCCGAGGCTGCGGCGTCAGCCAGCGCCAAGGCTGCGGGCGACAAGGGCGTAAAGTACGTCAACACCACCTGCGTGCACTGCGTGAACTTCTGCGGCCAGCGCATCAAGATGGAGGACGGGGTCATCCGCGTCGTCTACCCCAACCCGGACATTGCCGAGTACTACAACCACGGCATCTGCCCCAAGGGCGGGGCCGGCCCCTTCAACACCTACAACCCCTATCGGATCAAGGCGCCGCTCAAGCGCACCAACCCCAAGAAAGGGCCCCACGAGGACCCGGGTTGGAAGGAAATCTCCTGGGAGGAGGCCTTCACCGAGATCGCCGACAAGCTCAAGAAGATCAAGGCGGACAACCCGAGCAAGCTGGTTTGGCACCACGGCCACGGCAAGTACCTGATGGGGGACCAGTTCCCCAAGGCCTGGTGTGCCGCCTTCGGCACGCCGAACGTGGTGCATCGCACCACCACCTGCGAGGCGGCCCGCCATGTGGCCGACGAGCTGACCTGGGGTTATCACGCCTTTCTGCCGGACGTGGAGCACAGCAATCTGCTGATTAACTTCGGCGCCAATTATTTCGAGGCGGAGCAGTGGGCGCGTTGGCTGGACCACGCCGTGACCGATGCCCGCGCCCGCGGCATGAAGGTCGTCTCGGTGGAGCCGCGTCTGTCCAATGCCGGGGCTAAGGCCGACCAATGGGTGCCGATCCGGCCCGGTACGGACGTGGTCATGTTGCTCGCCATGGCGCGGGTACTGATGCACGACGGTCTGATCGACGAGGAATTCCTGACCAACTACACGAACGCCCCCCACCTCGTGGCCAAGGACGGGGCCGTCCTGACCGACGACAAGGGCGAGCCTCTGGTCTGGGATGCCGTCAGCAACAGCGCCAAGCCCTTCACCGAGGGCGTCACGCCGACCCTGGCGGGCAGCTTCACGGTCAACGGCAAGCCCGCGGCAACCGCCTACCAGGTCTTGCACGACAGCCTCACCGATGTCACCCCGGAGTATGCGGAGAAGGTGACCGGGGTGCCGGCGGAGACCATCCAGAGCCTGGCCCGGGAGTTCGGCAAGCAGGCGATGATCGGCTCCACCGTGGTCATCGACGGGCGCAAGATCCGCTATCGGCCCGCGGTCATCCATTCCTTCCGGGGTCTCGCCGCCAAGGAGTACGGCGTGCAGAACTGGCGGGCCGCCCTGATCGTCATGATGCTGGTGGGCGCGCCGGACGCCGTCGGGGGACTGGGTCTGCACGACGTCTACAAGAACCCTGACAACTTCAAGCCATCGAAGTGTGAGTACCCGCCCAAGCGGGCAGACCTGCAAAAGAGCGTCTACTTCCCCCACTCGCACCACAATGTGTGCCAGCAAGTCGCACTCACCCTGCTCGATCCCAAGGCCTATGGGCTGCCCTATGAGCCCGAGATGCAGATCTTCTATGCCACCAACCGGGCCTTCTCCACGGCGGACGCATTGAAGCAGTTCGCCGGCTACGCCAAGACCTACAATGTCGTGATCGACCTGGTCCTCACCGAGACCGCCGGCATGGCGGACATCGTGCTGCCGGATCTGAGCTACCTGGAGTGCTGGCACTTCGCCCCGACGCGCTGGACGCCCAACAGCAAGCACACGGCCATCCGCCAGCCCCTGGTCAACGCCTACAACATCCCCTATGACACTTGGGCGGTGATGTGGGAGCTGGCCAAGCGGGTCGGCTTCCAGAAGGAGTACGTGGAGGGCATGAACAAGGAGTGGAAAAACAAGAAGGTCATGTTCGATCCGACCAAGGACTACACGGCCAAGGAGGCGGTGGCCGTGCTCTGGGAGGACGCCACCGAAAAGCCCCTCGACTACGCCATCGAGCATGGCTTCAAGGGCAAGCATGTGGACACCGACCACCGCTACCTCGAGGGAGTCGAGAAACAGTTCAAAGGCCCAGGCAAGCCCAAGATGAAGCTCTACGCCGATCAGTTGGTGGGCTCCTACGAGACCATCGCCAAGACGGTGAAGGAGAAGAAGATCAAGAACCTTGACCTGGCCTACTACAAGACGGCCCTGTCCCCGATCCCGATCAAGGAGCATGCCGAGCCGACGGCGCGCAAGGGGGTCAAGGACTACCCCATCTACCTGATGACCTACAAGCGGATGTACCGCAACCAGGCGGGCAACACGGCGCTGAACCCGATCCTCAACGCGCTAGGTGATACGGACGAGAACTTCGTCCTTATCAACCCGGTGCTGGCGAAGCAGATTGGGGTCGGTGACGGCGAGGAGGTCCGGATCGAGACCCGAGCCGGCAAGGCCCAGGGCAAGGCACGTATCACCGAGGGCATCCGCCCGGACGTGGTTGCGGTCTCCTACAGCTACGGCCACATCAGCCCGGGCTTCCCGGACTACGCCAAGAAGGGTATCTGGATCAACCAGGCCCTGGAGCTGCACCCGGACGTCATCTCGGGCATGAACTCCTTCAACGATACCAAGTGCACGGTCGTCAAGGCCTGAGGTTAGGAGAGAACAACCATGGCGAAATTTGTCCGAGTCATCGATACGGAGCGCTGCATGGGCTGCCGCTCCTGCCTCTCGGCCTGTTACATGGAAAACCATCTCACCCCGGATTCACCCTGGAATGTGATGATGGAGTGGGAGACGGGCAGCTACCCCAACGTGGGGCGCAGCTTCGTCACCATGAACTGCATGCACTGCGAGCATCCGCCCTGCAAGCTGGCCTGCGACGCCATCGGCGTCAAGGCCATCAGCAAGAACGAGTTCGGCGTGGTCCTCATCGACTACGACAAGTGCATCGGCTGCCAGTACTGCCAGGCGGTCTGCCCCTATGGGGTGCCCCAGTATAATGCCAAGCTCAAGAACCTCTATCCGGGTCAGGATAAGACCCCGCCGGAGCTGATCGCCGCCGAGGCTCGGCATCCGACCCACCGCAAGAAGGTCAAGACGGTAGAGAAGTGCACCTTCTGCTGGCACAAGCTGGAGAAGGCCGTGGCGAAGGGGGAGACCAACCTCATCGGCAAGGTCCCCGAGTACACGCCGAGCTGCGACCTGGTCTGCCCCGTGGGGGCGCGGGTCTTCGGCGACATCGAGGATCCGACGAGCAAGGTCGCCCAGTGGGTCGGTACTGGCAAAGCGACCCAGCTCAAGAAGGAGTTCGGTACCCGGCCGCAGGTCTTCTACAAGCTCACCGGAGGGGACTACTGATGATCCGTCACGTGCTTTCTGCCGCACTGTTGGCTGCGGCCTTTTCGTTGCCGGTGGCGTCGGCCGAAGACTCCGGGTTCTCGGGTCTGGCGACCTTCGCCGAGCAGATCCAGGAGGGCAAGGTGGATGTCGGCAAGCTCTACAGCATGGATGACAAGAAGGGTCGCTTCCATCGCATCCACTCCGAGGAGATCGACCTCAACTGCGAGTCCTGCCATGTCGCCAAGGCCTACGCCAAGGACTACTTGCTGGTGGATCGGGCCAATGCCGAACGCAATGCCCGGGGCGAGGGCAAGACCGGTAAGGCAGATGTGATCGACCGCTCGGTGTGCCTCGGCTGCCACAAGACCGGTGGCGTCGCGACGGTCTGGTATCAGACGGCGGACCAGTGAGCGGTTGGCCTTCTCGCCCGGCAGACATGCCGGGCCTGGCACCCTCCCTCTCCGGCTTGGAGAGGGAGGCCGAGGCATATGAGGCGGACGCGGGGTCAGAGGAGGCTTGGCCGAGCGCAGACCTGGGCCAGCCGGGGTTGGACCCGTCCGAGTACGCACGCATCGCCCAGGGTCATAGCCAGACGTGGTGGTTCCTGAGCCGGTTCTATCTGGAGCGGCCTGAGAAGGCGCTCCTCGGGGAGCTGCAGGCGGCCTTCGCGGCGGCCGCAGCGTGGGAGCCGGACGGGGGTGATGCTTCGGACGATGTTGAAGTCCTCGTTGCCTGCCTCAAGGAGGACCTCGATGGCCTCAGCCACCGCCTGCTTCCAGAGTACACCCGCCTGTTCCGCGGGATTCAGGAGGGGCTGGGGCCACCACCGCCATTCGAGTCTGTTTACCGGGGGGAAGCGCCGGGGGGAGATCTGACCCTGGAGGTCCTGGCTCAGTATGAGGCGGCGGGATTCGGCCCTGTGGAGCCGAACGTCGGACCCCAGGATCATCTCGGGGCTGAGCTGCGCTTCTTGGCGTTACTGGCGTTCCGGGAGGCCGAGGCATGGAACAGCGGTGATGAGACCCAGGCCCTGGAGCGCGTCGCACACCAAGGCCGCTTCCTCGACCGGCACCTGCTCGTCTGGTTGCCTGCCTATACGGAGCGGGTGGCCAGGGACAGCCGGGAGCCCTTCTATGCGGCCGCGGCCCGTCTCACCCTGGGGCATGCCCAGCGGGTTCGTGTGGACCTGGATGCGATCGAGGCGGCGGCCACGGCCGCCTAGGGCAGCGTTGAAGTGTTCGGCGCTGCCTGCATCCGGCAGGGCAAGCCGCGCAGCCGTGCACGGGCAGGCCCGCATAGGCCCGTGATGGCTTGCCGGGGCGCGGCGGGCAGAGCAGGGAGCGGAGCTCAGCCGCTGCCCTGTCTGTTCGCCGGGATGAGCGATGAATCGGCCTTTGGTGTGGTCGCCTGGTGCGCCGTTCTGTGGTATCGGAGGCCGGCCGGGGTGCTGTCTGCGGACCGCGGGGTCGCCACGGGAGCGCTCACACGCACGCGCGGGGAAGCCCCGCATCGACCTCCCACCCTCCCTCTGCGATCGACTCCGGGGTGCCTGCCATGATCCCGACTGGTCCTGCCCGCTTTTCCTCCGCCCCCTCGGTGGCCTATCGCTCACGAGGAAGCCTCTTGCTGGCGGGCGCCGCCGAGCAGGTGTTGGAAGCCATCCCGTTCATACCGGCCGGTCTCCGGCCCCTAGCCCTCGTCGCCGACGGTGGAGCCGAGCTACGCATGCTGAGTGGGGTCCCGGCCATCCCGGGGGCCCTGATCCAATTGGTGGGGCACCTCGGCTGCTTTCGCGCGAGCGCGGCGGGGACCGCGGGCCCGGTGGACCTCGGGCCCTTGAGCCCCAACGGCGACGGGCTCTTCGATCTCGTGTTGGATCTCGGCCGCGAGCCGATCCTCAGCCAGGAGGTGCCGCCGCTGGGCTACGCGCGTACACGCGGGACCCTTCGCGGTTTGGCGGACAAGCTCGCGGGCCTGTCGAGGCTGGTCGGCACGGTCAACAAGCCTCGCTATTTCAGCTTCGATGAGACCCTGTGCGCCCACGACCGGCAGGGTGTCCAGGGCTGCCGCCGCTGTCTTGATGCCTGCCCGGCCCTCGCCATCACCGCAGCGAAGGACGGCATCCGCATCGATCCCTATCTGTGCCGAGGTTGCGGCAGTTGCACCCTCGCCTGTCCCACCGGGGCGGTGCGCTACGCCAGGCCTAGGCCCCAGACTAGCCTGACGAGCATTGCCGCGGCCCTGTCCGGCATCTCGGTCACCCCGGACGCGCCTGCGCCTGTGCTCGCCGTTCAGGTTGGAGACGGTCCGCCCGGCGTACCGCAGGGGACACCCAGGCTTCGGGTCCCGGCCCTGGGCTCCGTGGGTCCCGAGCTTTGGCTGGCGGCCCTCGCTTTGGGTGCGTCTCGGGTCCTGATCCTGCGCTCAGGCGTCCTGCCCCCCACCACCGCGCGGCTGATCGAAGAACAGGTTGCCCTGACCCGGGAGCTCCTCAAGGCCATCGGCGAGGCGCCGGAGCGCGTCCGCGTGGTCAACGCACCCGGCGACATCGACTGGGGCGGGCTCGCCAACCCTTGGCCAGCGGCGGACCTGGGGCACCTGGCCGAGGCCGGGGGAAAACGGGCGCTGCTCTTGGCGGCCCTGTCCCACCTCGCGAGACATCCGCTCGACGAGCACGGCGCGAGCGCGCTGCCCTACGACGCGCCTTTTGGCGCCGTCGCCGTGGACACCAAGCGTTGCACCCTCTGCCACGCCTGCGTCGAGCTCTGCCCCACCGGCGCCCTACGTCGACCAGGCCAGTCGCTTGCCCTATTGGAGGCTGCCTGCGTGCAATGCGGGCTGTGCGTGAACGGGTGCCCGGAGCAAGCGCTGACCGCCACTGCGCGCTTCGCGCCGGCCGCCGTGCTCAACGGGGTCGAAGTGACCCTCAAGCCCGCATCCGAGTTGTTGTGTTGCGTCGAGTGCGGGACCCCGTTCGCCCCCCGCAGCCTGGTGGAGGGCAGCATCGCTCATGTGCGCGACCATCCCATGTTTCAGGGTGACGGGCTGCGCCTGCTGAGGATGTGCATGACCTGTCGCCAAAAGGCGGGCCTTGGCCTACACGGATCCGGCGGAGCCGCACATCGCCGCCCGGACACGGATTGAAAGGGGAGCGGCAGGTCCGCCGACGGGCTGATGAGACCCTCATCACCGGCTGTGCTCCGGGAGGAGGAGCCGGTGCCTCGGCGGTGGACACACTGGAGCGCCGGGACGCCGTGCCGGCCAGCGGCCCGCCGCTGGCGATCAACCAATACGACCCGTTACAGGAGGCAAACTTGTTTTCACTGCTTCGCAATCTGCTCGCCCTGATCGGCATCGCGGCCTTGGCAGCACTCGGTGTCGGCTATGCCAAGGTCCAGTCGGTCGTGGGTCAACTGGATCCCGGGGCCATGGCGACCTTCTCAGCCGCCGGTGCCCGCTATATGGAGTCATTGGACCCGGGCGTGGCCATGGTCAAGACCATCCCGGTCAAGGAAGGCCTCTCGCCAGAGGACGTGGTGGAGTCCATGAAGAGCCTGGCGGTACAGCACGGCATGCTGTTCGTCGGCGAGTCGCCCTTCTACAAGCAGGTGGAGGCGGTGACCGGCAAGCCGTTCCGGTTCGTCGCCTTCTATTCCTTCTGCGATGCCATGGTCGGCGTCAAGATGATCGACTACAACCCAGCCTATTCGGCCTTCATGCCGTGCCGCATCTCCCTGGTCGAGGATCCGGAGGGCCGCCTGACGTTGCACATGATGGAGCTCGATCTGATGATCCACGGGGGCAGACCCCTGCCGCCCGAGGTCAAGGAGGGGGCCATCCGCGTACGCGACGCCCTGGACAAGATCCTAAAGGGGGCTGCGAGCGGGGAGTTCTAGGGAGACGCGCCCGTTTCAAGGGCTTAAGGCCCTCGAAACGGGCGGGCCATCCCTGGCCCGCACGGGAAGCGCAATCAATCAGCGCTTCCCTAGGCCCAGGGGGCATCGGACAGTTCGGCTCCCTAACGCCAGAAACAGCTCAGCCGCACATCAACGCGAATCATCCGGTGCTTGCGATCAGGTTCGACGCTCCTTGCAGGTGACCTGCAGGAATGACGGCAATCACTGAGTCGTTTGCGAACATCTGCGTGCATTGGCGGCCGATGGACGGATCTGGGTTTAGAGCGCTTCGCTGCGGCCAAGATGCATGTGCCGAGAGGGGGTGAGCGATAAGCTCGTCCGGCGTCTATGTGTGGCTCGCAATGGACCGAGCCAGGATATGCGGATGGGCTCTTACTGCTTGTTCGTAAATGCGATTTGGCGCCAAGCGGCTGACGGCGTTGCCGCAGCAGACCACAGGATCTTGTGGCTGGAGGAGCTAACCGCGAACCCCTTTTCCGAGTTTATCGATTTGGTCCAAACCCCAGCGGCTGTTGGCGCTTGGCCCATCGCCGCGCTTGGGCATGTGCCTGATCGGCGGGGACCCGCCCTATGCCGCGGCGCACGGGGGTAGCGCCGGGTTCCTTGGGCTCAATCCCTTTCGATCCCGAGCTTCTTCATCTTCTCCCACAGGTTCTTACGGGTGATGCCCAGATGCTGGGCGGTGTCGCCGATCTGGAAGCGATGCTGTCGCAACGCGTCCTGAATCACCTGACGCTCATAGTGGCTCACGCGCTCCTTCAGGTCCGCCCTCTCCCGCAGCTCAGTCGGCGGCTCGGCGCCCACATCGCCGAAGGCCGCCGCACCGATGCCGGGCCCGCTGGCCAGGATGCGGGTCCGCTCGATGGCGTGATGCAGCTCCCGCAGGTTGCCGGGCCAGTCTTGGCGCAACAGCCACTCCTCCGCTGACGGCAGGAGGTGGAAGGGCCCCGCGGGGACCGCCTCCTGGAGGAACAGACGGGCGAACCACAGGATGTCCTCGCGCCGCTCCCGCAGCGGGGGGATCTGCACGTGCACCACGTGGATCCGGTAATAGAGGTCCTCGCGGAACCCGCCCTCCGCCACCAGGCGCCGCAGGTCACGGTTGGTCGCGCAGATGAGCCGCAGCCGCACCGGGATCACCGACTCACCGCCCACCCGCACCACCTGGCGGTCCTGAATCACGCGCAGCAGGCGTACCTGCATCGCCGCGGGCATCTCGCCGATCTCGTCGAGGAACAGGGTGCCCCCGTCCGCCTGCTCGAAGACCCCGCGCTTGGTGCGGATGGCCCCGGTGAAGGCCCCCCGCTCGTGACCGAAGAGCTCTGACTCCATGAGACCTTCCGGGATGGCCCCGCAGTTGACCGCGACGAAGGGATGCTCCCCCTCGCCGAAGGCGCAGCGGTGGAGATAACGGGCGGCATGCTCCTTTCCCACGCCGGATTCGCCGGTGATGAGCACGGCGGCGTCGTGCCCGGCCACCTGGCGCAGGGTCCGCTCAACCTCCCGCAGGGCTGCGGAGATCCCTAAGCTCGGTCCGGCGCCGACCGCGGTGGGGCGGTCGCGGCACACCGCCCGCACCTTGGCCACCAGGGTGTCGAGGTCAAAGGGCTTGGTGACATAGTCCGCGGCCCCCTGTTTGAGGAGCTCCACCGCATCGCCGATGCTGCCGTAGCCGGTGATGAAGATGGTCGGGGGCAGGCGCCGCCCCTCCTCCAAGAGCTGGCGGTAGAGGGACCCGCCATTGACGTCCGGCAGGCGGATGTCGCTGATCAGGGCGTCATAGGGGTCCCGGCCCAGGTGGCTGCGGGCTGCGTGGCCGGTTTGGTACCAGTCGCAGTCAAAGCCCTCAAGGGCGAAGCGGTCACACAGGGACTCGCCCATGATGGGGTCGTCCTCGAGCAGACAGAGACGCGGGCGTGGGGCGCTCATGCGGGCAAGGGAATTTGGATGGCGAAACGGGTGCCCCCCGCGTCGCTGGTGGCACCGATGCGGCCGCCGAGCTGGCTCACGATCTGGTAGCAGACCCACAGCCCCAGGCCGTTGCCGTCGGGGCGATCGTGCACGAAGGGCTCGAAGAGGTGGGGCATGTGCTCCTCCGGGATGGGCTCCCCGTCATTGGTCACGCAGAGGTCCAGTGCCCCCGCCTCGGCCCGGATGCGGCACCCCACCCGCCCCTCGGGCGGCACCGCCTTGGCGGCATTGAGCAGCAGGTTGATGAGGACCTGGCGGATGGGGGTCGCTGGCAGGGGCACGGGCTCGATCTCGGCCTCCCACTCCAGGCGGGCATGCTGACGCTGAATGTCCGGGGTCACCAGGGTCCGCACGTCCTCGGCGTCGTCGGGTCCGAAGTGGCGCTGGGTGGCCCGGGTCTCCACCAACAGGGCCGAGACGGTGTCCCGGACCTGGATCAGGCCCCGCTCCAGCAGCGAGAAGGTCTTCTCCCCCAGGGCGTCGAGCTGGCCGTAGCGGCGCTGGGTGCTGATGGCGTTGAGCATGCCCCCCAGGGGGTTGTTGATCTCGTGGGCAATGGAGGCGGTGAGGCGGCCCACGGCGGCCAGGCGCTCGGCGGCGATCACCTGGCGCTCCAGGTCCTGCTTGGCCTTGAGCTCCCGGAGCATCTGGCGGAACCCGGTGCCGAGCTGGCCGATCTCGTCGCGCGACTCGAGCAGGCGGCAGTCCAATTGGGCCGGCGGTTCCCGGCCGATACGCCCCAAACAGCCCGCAAGCTTCACCAGGGGCTCGGCCAGTCTCGCACCCCAGTACCAACTGAGCGGCAAGAGGGCCGCGATGACCACTAGGGTCGCCACCCCGGCACGCCCGACCAGGCGGGCGAAGCGAGGGGTGAAGCCATCGCGCCGGTAGCTCATGATCAGGAGTCCCAAGGGCACCTGGTCCGAGACGATGGGCGTGACCACGAAAAGGCTCTCGGTGCGGGGGAGGTCCAGGACCCGCAGGGCGCCAGCACCCGACTCGGCCAGATAGCGCTGGAGGACTGCGAAGTCCGGACCCGCTGCCCCCACGGGCGAGAGCATGCGGAAGGCTTGGGGATGTGACGCTGCATAGACCTCCAGGGCCCCGTTCACCACCAGAATGGCGTCCGCCCTGAGGGCCGGGTGCTCCGCCGGGGCCACGGTGAAGGGCGCGCGGACGATTTGGTAGCTGCCCCAGACGTCGTCCTTCAGCATTGCCGGGATCAGGCTATGGGCCATGACGCTGGCCAGCCCCTGGGCATTGGCGATCAGGTCCTGCTTGAGGTCGTCGTAGGCGCGGAAGATCAGGGCCGCGGTGACGGCGAAGGAGGTGATCAGGATCAGCACAGCTCCGCGCAGCGGGATCTTGTAGCGCAGGCTGAGATCACGGAGCACGCGGCACCCCCCGGGCAGTCTGCGCCATGACCGCGATCTCCTCGAAGGCGTCGGGCTCCCCGGGGACGAAACCGTCCAGATTGAGGCGATCGAGCAACCCGGCGGCGGCGGGATCGGACCCCATCCCGGTCAGCACCTCACGCATCCGCAGACGCAGGTCTCCGGAGGCCGCAGGGCCCGCTACGATGGGCGGAAAGCCATAGGACTTGGAGCGGGACACGACCCGGGTCTGGCGCGTGATCTGCGGGCTGAAGCGCTCCACGGTGTCCCACACATAGCCGTCCACGTGGGCGCCGTCGGCGAGCCCGACGCTCACCGCCTCGATGGCGTTGCGGTGCCCCCCAGAGAAGAAGGTCCGCCGGAAGAAGTGGTCCGGATCGATCCCCTGGCGCACCAGATCGACCCGGGGTACCAAGAAGCCCGAGTTCGAGTCGGGGTCCGTGTAGGCAAAGATGCGGCCTTTGAGGTCCAGCAGTGAATGGGTGGAGCGGTCGGAGGCCCCGACGATCAGGTAGGAGCGATACAGGGGGGCCCCTTGATAGATCGGGACCGCCACCAGGGCCAGACGGTCCCGATTGACCGCATAGGGGTAGCCGCAAATCCAGGCAAACAGGAGCCGCCCGGAGAGGAGGCTGTCGGTCACCTCGCGATAGTTGTCGCGCTGCACGAAGAGCACGGGCGACCCCAGGCGAGGTTCCAAGTAGGTCCGCCAGTCCTGCAGGAGCGAGGTCATCTCGGTGAGGAACACGGGGGCGATGCCGAAGGGCACTGGCTCGTCCTCGGCCCGGACGGATCCCGGAGGGCCGGCCAGCCAGGCCCCGGCGGCGAGCTTCAGCAACAGACGTCGGTTCATTTGGTGCTCTGGGGATCGGACACCCGCAAGGCGGACCACCCGAGCGGGCCGCTCGGGCCTGTTTGTTCAGCTGCCAGCATAAAGCAAGCCAGCGCGTCCCGTTGTGGCCGGCGCGAGACCCCGGCTACCGAAAGGTAACACCCGCGCGCGTCGCCAGTGCCCGCTCGCCCCTACTGCCTCAAACTCAGGGGGAAATACCGTTGAAAACCTGATTCGGTAACGCGGCGGGGTCCCAACCCGTCACCCTTCGGGTACGCCGCGGCCCGGCGCCTCCACACACTCCCCCCGGTTCCGCGGAGGTCCATGCCGAGACGGCCGACGGACCGAGTAACCCCGGGGGGCCGACCTTTCTGGGGCCTGCACTCGAAAATCGCGGGCCAGACCCCTTGCCCGTGCACGTCCGCCCACCCGCCGTTCTGCTGGTAGGCTCCCCAGGGTTGAGGCTAGCTCCGCCTCCGGGGCGGCGAAGGCGGACCTCAGCTGCGTCCCCGTTGCGTTCATCGCATTCCCGCGTTGGGCTCGGCATCAGCTGCGCGGGATCCGCAAACGTCCGTAATCCGTCCGCTCGCCCCCAGGGCTTCAATGGGCGCTTGGAGTCCTTCGCGCCCGCTCGCAGAGCGACAGCTGGGTGACCGCAACGCGCGTTGATCCGTCACTGGACTGGGCGAGCTGGAGCGACCGCTCCCGACAAAAGCGGCAGGCGCTCGCTGAGCCACGGAGCCTCGGATCACCGCTCCCTCATCCCCGGCTTCCCGTTCGGTCCGCGGCGGCCCTGCTTCCGCGCAGCTTGCCTTGCGTGTATTCATCCGCCTCGGGGCGTTGGGCAGCGCTCACCGCTCCCACCTCAATCATCGTAGGGAGTTCGCGATAGTCCTCCCGCTCAGGCTCTGAACACCGGACCTCCAGCACACGCGCGCACAGTGTGGCCTCGTCGAGCGGAGGTGATTCGCCACCCGCCAGCGTGCGGTCCCGCTGCGGCAGGCCAATGCTCGCGACCAATGGGGGGAAAGCCGAAGGGAGGCGAGCGTAGGAGGAGCCCAAGCACGGTCAGCATGACGCGTCGTCGACGGTCGGATGCGGGGGTCCCTCGCCCCCGGGGCGTCCCTCGCCATCCACCCTGTCGGCGTTACCATCGGGTAACGAATTACCCCGATTTGTTACCAACCGTCCACGCCTCCGACAAAACGCTTGACGGCGTGTGCCCTCGTTCCTGGCACGAACCTTGCTGGATTTGCTCACACCACCGAAAAATAGGAGGAAGCTATGACCGATCTCAGCCGACGTCGATTTCTCAAGGCCAGTGGGGCCGCGGCGGCAGCGGGGGCCGCGCTGGGGCATTCTAGCTTGGTCGAGGCGCAAGACTCGCGTGGCCCTGTTGGCGCGACGACTCTGCCCTATCCTAGAGAAGGCATCGCCAAGGCGGGGGCGATCAAGGAGAACGTCCCGATGCCATTCAATTACCCAGACTCCGCTTCCTTCTGTCAAGTGATCAAGATGGGCCGCAAGGTACCAGGTGGTGTCGGCCCGGATGGGGATATCGTGGCATACAGCACCCAATGTACTCACATGGGTTGTCCTCTGAGCTACGACAAGGATGCGCGTACCTTCAAATGCGGCTGTCATTTCAGCATCTTCGACCCCGAAATGGGTGGACAAATGGTCGACGGGCAGTCCACCGAAAATCTGCCGCGTATCCTTCTAGAGCATGACACGAAAGACGACACGCTGTATGCCGTGGCGGTGGAAGGTCTGATCTATGGCCGCCAGTGCAACATCTTGTGAAGGCGTTGTCATACCAAGATCACTTTAATGCGAGCATCGAAAGGACATCCCCATGACCCAGTACCGAGATCGTATCCCTTTGCCGCCCCCGGACGCCCAGCGCACCAACCTGACCTGCCACTTCTGCATTGTCGGTTGTGGTTACCATGTGTATAAGTGGCCCGAGAACCGGGAGGGCGGGCGCGTGCCGGAGGAAAACGCCCTTGGGCTCGATTTCCGCACGCAGCTGCCGCCCCTCACGGTGATCATGACACCGCCAATGCATAACGTGGTCACCGATCGGGACGGCAGCCGTCATCACATTTTGATCGTTCCAGACAAGGAATGCACCGTGAACCAGGGTCTGTCGTCGACCCGTGGCGGCCAGATGGCGAGCGTCATGTTCACGGGCGAAGGCATGTCCCGTCAGCGTCTTTATTATCCCATGCTGTTTACCGGCGATGACTGGGTGGAGACCAACTGGGACCATGCGCTCAAGGTCTATGCCGGAGTGACCAAGCACATCCTGGACACCAGCGGCCCGGACCAGATCGCCTTCAACGTCTTCGATCATGGCGGCGCGGGTGGCGGATTTGAGAATACCTGGGGCAGCGGCAAGCTGATGTTCACCGCGATCCAGACGCCCCTTGTGCGGATACACAACAGGCCAGCCTATAACTCTGAGTGCCACGCCACCCGCGACATGGGGATCGGCGAGCTCAATAACAGTTACGAGGACTCGGAGGTCGCGGACACCCTGTTCTATGTCGGCGCCAACGGCTACGAAACCCAGACCAACTATTTCCTTGCGCATGCCCTGCCGAACATGGCCGGCCAGAGCGTGGAGAAAAAGAAGCAGTGGTTCCCTGGGGAAGGCGCGGAACAGGCGAAAGTGATCTTCGTCGACCCGCGCCGCAGCCTCACCCTTTCGGTGGCCGAGCACCTGGCGGGCAAGGACAACGTGCTGCATCTGGCGATCGCCCCCGGGACCGATACCGCGCTCTTCAACGGCCTGCTGACCTATGTCGTCGACAAGGGGTGGCACGACAAGGAGTTTATCGACGCCTACACCAGCGGCTTCGAGGAGGCGCTGAAGGCCAATCGCATTGGGCTTAAGGAGTGCAGCAAGATCACCGGGGTCCCCGCGTCCGATATTGAAAAGGCCGCCGAATGGGCCTACGCCCCCAAGCCGTCCGGTCACCGCAAACGGACCATGCATGGGTACGAGAAGGGCATCATCTGGGGCAACGACAACTACCGCATCCAGTCCGCCCTGGTCGATCTGGTGCTTGCGACCCATAATGTCGGCCGCCGGGGCACCGGGGTGGTCCGTATGGGCGGTCACCAGGAGGGGTACGCCCGCCCGCCTTACCCCGGTGGGCGTCCGGCCATCTACGTCGACGAGGAGATCATCGCCGGCAAGGGCAAGATGCTCACCGTCTGGGCCTGTAATGCCTTCCAAACCACGTTAAACGCCGAGCAGTATCGGGAGGCCGTCTATCGCCGCGCCGCAATCGTCCGCGATGTCATCAGTAAGGCGCGTGGGGCCAGCGCAGACGAGCTGACCGACCTGATCGTCGATGCGATCGAGAACCGCGGCGGACTGTTCGTGGTTAATATCGATCTCTATCACACGAAATTCTCGAGCGCCGCCCACCTGCTGCTGCCCGCGGCCCATCCCGGCGAGATGAACCTCACCTCGATGAACGGCGAGCGGCGGATGCGGCTCTCCGAGCGCTTCATGGACCCGCCGGGTGAGGCCAAGCCGGATTGCCTGATCGCCGCGGACATCGCGAATACGCTCAAGGCGATGTACGAGAAGGAAGGCAACGCCAAGATGGCGAAGCGCTTCTCCGGGTTCGATTGGAAGACCGAGGAGGATGCCTTTAACGATGGCTTCCGCAAACCCGAGGGGATCGACAGTCAGGGTGGTCCCACCGGCAGCCTTGCGACCTACGAACGGCTGCGAGCCATGGGCACCAATGGTGTCCAGCTCCCCATCAAGGAGTACAAGGACGGCAAGCTGGTGGGCACCGAGATGGTCTACGCGGACTACAAGTTCGACACAAAAGACGGCAAGGCCCATTTCCTTCCCGCCCCTTGGACCGGACTGCCCGGTACCGTCGAGGCTCAGAAGAAGAAATACCGCTTCTGGGTGAACAACGGCCGCACCAACCACATTTGGCAAACCGCCTACCACGATCGTTTCCTGGCCTTCCGGCGCGACCGTTTCCCGATGTCACCGTTAGAGATCAATCCGGAGGATGCCAAAAGCCTGGGGATCCAATCGGGCGACATCGTTGAGCTGCACAACGACTACGGTTCGACATTCGCCATGGCCTATCTGGAACCAGACATCGCTCGCGGCCAAACATTTATGATGTTCGGCTACGACAATGGCGTAGTCGGGGACGTGGTTACCCCTTGGACAGACCGCAACATAATCCCGTACTACAAGGGCACTTGGGCGGACATCCGTAAGGTCGGGACCATGAAGGACTATCGGCGGACGGTCTCGTTCAAGCGACGAAGGTTTCTGAGCGCCTGATCGATCGGGCACGAGCGTTCGGTGCACCAAAACGTCGGGCTCGGCGCGCCATCCAACCACATGGAGGCGCGCCAGGCGCGGTCGCGTAGGAGACGACCACTCACGCTATTTGACTTAGGAAACGTTCAGAAACGTATGGGGCGGTTTGGAAGGGGGACGGGCCTCTAGCCCGTCTGGTGGGCGGCACTCCCGCCACCCAAGTGGGTCAGTTGTCTCTGACGTATTTGGGGCCGAAGGATGCCGGTGGCGCCTGCGCCGCGGTCCAATTGCCTTGAATCGACAACCGACTGCGATTGGCAGCGATCGAGGGTTTGCTGGCGAGGAACGCGACTCAAGCGACCCCCCTCGTCCTCGGCAATGCCTCGAGGAGGGTGACCCTGCCGGCATCGATCCGGGCTAGGCGCCCTGCCGAGGCTCCAGGACCTCCCCCTCTCCAGCAACTGCACCCGCAGGCAACCCCTCGCCGAGGACCTGTGGTCAGGCTGGCGTGCACTGGCTTAGGTCCCCCTGAGCGTGGGGGCCCTTTCCCCGCCACCGGAGCTGATGCCGGGGCTGATGCGGGAGCTGATCGAAACCAACCCATGGAACGGCGCGTAACCGAAAACGGAGAGCCCCAAGGGACCCCGCCGGAAGGGGGCCGAGCCTAGTCTTCCTTGGTCTCCTTGAACGGATAGGAGATTCAACCACCCGCGACCCGATATGGCCCCGATCCTTGCCGCGCTGACGACACCGGGCAAGGGGGTTTGCGGCTGAGTCGGGCGGTCTGGGGGTGGGATCGGACGCCCAGCGAGACCGGCGGCGGGGTGGCGGGCGACGCTCGGCGGCGGGGCGCCGTGCAGCGGCGCAGCCGGGGGCATGCACCGGCGTGCCAGCGGTGTCGGACCCGTGGCGGTACGCTTACCAGGAAATGCGCTGGTCGAACTGAAATTCCGGTGCGGGTTGCGCCAGCGCGTCCCAGTCCGGCAGCGGTTCGAGGAGATCATCCCAGGCGGGCGGTCTGCGGGCTGGGGCGATGCGCGGGGGCTCGCACGGTTGCCCGAGGTGCGTCAGGATGCGGGCCACTGGCTCAGCGGCGGTGACGAAGGCGATCAGGCGCAGCGCGGCGCCGTGGGCAGACCAGCGGGAAGGTCGCGAACAGCCGTGCAAGCAGGATCGCCCAATGGTAGCGGGCGGTGCGCGCGCCCGGTGCGCACGCGGCTGGGATGGTCGCGGGCGCTGGCGCGTGGTTCGCATTCGCGTCGTGCCCGTAGGCGGTGACCGCGGCGCGCAGCGGCGCATGGGGCGCCAGCACCCCGTGGTAACGGTGGCGATGCCGGCGCGGCGGCGGCCAATCTGTTCACAAGCCGGGCAACCAGCCGGTCGAGCAGCTCCAGGGGTGTGAGCGACAGCGCGGTGCGGCCGTCCGGCTGGGGTTTGGGTAGCCGGTAGACGACCCGCTCGGCGTTGACCTGGATCAGCCGTTCCAGGGCGAAGGCCGGGCGGGCACAGTAGCGCAACAGCCGTTCCAGTCCGGCGCGCTCGTCCCCGGCCATCCGCACCGCCGCATCGAGCGAAAAGCCAGCGTGCTCCCAGGTCAGCATGTCCTGGGCGTCCGCGGCCTCCAACAGCCCGCTGCGCGCGAACCAACGCAGCACGCGGCGGCGCACCTGGGTGGCGATGGCCGCGAGCACCTCCGCGGTCAGGGGTTGGGCGGGTCGGAACTGGACCTGACCGTCGGGGCCGCCCGCGAACACCCCGTCGAGGACGCAACAGTGGAAATGGACGTGGCGGTTCAGTGAGGCGCCGAACCGGTGCACAACCCTCACCGCCCCGTAGCGCGCGTCCGGCGCCGCCCCGGGACTGGTCTGTCGCAGGTGGCGCTCGATCACCCGCAGGAAGATAGGGAGCACGGCACTGAGGGCCCTGGGTTCGCGCTCCAGGTACCAGCGCAGGCGCTTGGGCACGGCGAGGACCCACTGGCGCAACGGCAGGGGTGGGAACACGTGGTCGACCAAGTGCGCGGCGGTCTCCGCCATACGCCGGGTGGTGCAGGATGGACAGAGACCCTGGCCCTTGCAGGAGAAACGGATAAACGGATAGGACTCCCCGCGGCCAGCCTGGCCCTGGTGTGGCTGGTGCTCATCCACAAGCTCGAGTACCTCCTCAATGCCCACATCATCGGCAACCGGATCCGTGCCCAGGGTTGGGAGCTCCTGATCGCCATGCTGGTCATGGAGGCCCTGTTCGGCGTCGCCGGGCTCATCAGCGCCCCGGTGATCTATGCCCAGATCAAGCAGGTCCTGCAGGAGCGCGGCGTGATCGCTTAGCCCCGGTCGGTGGCGGGCACCGCCGTGACCCTGGCACCCCAAGCGACAGTCTGCCTCCCGGCCTGGTCAGCGGCGACCCCGTGCCGGGCCTTCCCGCAACCGGTCGCCCAGCAATCGACCATGGAGACACCCCGAGCGCCGAGGCCATCATCTCGGTGGAGGTCTCGCCTGCAGATCAGGCTCTGGGCCGCGGCCGACGCTCGCGGCCTGGAACCGAAGACCTAGGTCATCCGGTGGCGAAACAGCCAGCCCGCGGCGCACAAGGTGACCAGTGCGATCAGGCCCAACGGCCACATCTGGGCCTCGAGCAGTTCGAATCCGCCCCCTTCGAGCAGCACGCTGCGCACGATCACCAGAAAATAACGCAGCGGGTCGAGCAAGGTCAGGGCCTGCACCGCCGGGGGCATGTTCGCGATCGGGGTGGCGAAACCGGACAGGATCACCGCCGGCACCAGGAAGAGAAAGGCCCCGAGCAGGGCCTGCTGCAAGGTAGCCACCAGTGAGGAGATCATCAGCCCGGCCAGCCGGCCCACGTCTTCACGGACGAGAAGGCCCCCTGAGCGATGCCCGAGGCCCTGAGGCTGGTCCCGGAGCTTGCGGTCGAGCGCTGCACCCGTTACCGCTACCGGTACTCGGCGTGCAGCCGCTGCGCCGACCAATGCCCCCACCAAGCCCTGACCCCGGGGGAGGATGGGGTACGCCTCGATCCTGTGCGCTGCCAGGGCTGCGCCCTGTGCGACGCCGCCTGTGCCACCGGGGTGTTCAAGGCACCCAATCTGTCACTCGCGGTACCGAGCGATCCATCCGTCCGCCAGATCTCTATCGCCTGCGTGCCCTCGGAGCAGCCGGGGGACGTCCGGGTGCCCTGCCTGGGGGCCCTAACGCCGGCCCCCTTGGCAGGGCTTGGCCAACGGGGATTCGCGGTCACACTCCGCGGCAGCGCCCATTGCGAGCGTTGCCCCAACGCCCCCCAAGGGGCCGCGCGGCTGGAGGCCCTGCTCGAGGCCCTGGCCTCCGTCCCCGCTGGCCCGGGGCCGATCGAAGGCGAGACCCTGCCTCGGGCGCCTTGGCTCACCCCGATCCTGGATGACGAGCGGAGCCGGCAAGGGCTGGACCGGCGCCGTGCGGAGCGTCGCCACTTCTTCCGCGGTCTGCTGGCGCGGGGGATCGAGGCGGCGACCGAGGACGCGAAGCCTTCAGCCGAGGTGCCGGCCATGGCCATCCGCGCGGCGGCCCTCCAGGTGCCGAGCCGCCGCCGCCTGGGCGAGACCCTGTGGCGGCGTCACGGCGACCCCGCCCTGGAGGACCCCCTGGCGGGCCTCACCTGGGGTCTCGGCTGGGTGGAGGTCGGACCGAACCCCTGCACCGGCTGCGAGGCCTGCGCCCGGGTCTGCCCCACCGGGGCCCTCAAGGTCTCGGAGGCCGACCAGCAGTGGGAGCTCATCCATTCCGCCGCCCAGTGTGTCGGCTGTGGGGTCTGCACCGAGGCCTGCCACGCCGGCGCCATCGCCCTGCATCATGGGCGTCCGGCGGCCGCCCCCGACTGGTCGCTACTCCATCGGATGCGGCGCTTCCGCTGCGAGCGCTGCGGGCGCTATTTTGTCGGCGTCGACGCGGCGGATTGCCCGGTCTGCCTGGACGACGAAGAGGGGTTCGCGGCCATCTTCGGATGACCCCCCATCGCCCGCCGCCCCTCGGGAGATGCGCGCCCGCGGGTCAACGCAAATACATCGCTAACCCATGCCTATGCCCCGGAGGAGCTCACCATGCAGTGGGAATTCACGCCAGATGAGGTGGTGCGCGGCGAGGTCGCCTATGGGCTCGGCGACTTTCGCCGTGACCTTTTGGAAGAGGTACGCTCCAACCTCGCCATCGATGACGAGACCATTCTGCGCTTCAGCTTCGACACCCTCTATGACCTTTGCTATTGGCTTGCCACTGGCCGCGAGCTCGAGGATTTCGTCGCCACCCTCCCGCCTGATGCACCCTTCGACGGCCCCACCTTGGAGGCCATCCTAAGCTACATGGACGACAACATCGGCATGTTGGGGGCCATCCTGCAACGCACGATCATGAATGGGGTGGAGCAGGGCCTCCCCCTGGAGCAGGCGGTGGAGCTGGCCGCGCGCCACCACGCGGAGGTGGTGGCGAACGGCTAGGGAAGCGCTGATTGATTGCGCTTCCCGTGCGGGCCAGGGATGGCCCGCCCTTTTCGAGGGCCTCAAGCCCTTGAAAAGGGAGCGTCCCGAGACTCGCGCGTCTCGGAACGCGAGCTGATCACATGCCGGGAGGGCATTTAATCAGCATCTCCTTAGTGCAGATTGGAGGTCATGTACTCGATCGCCGTGCGCAGCTCGTCATCCGAGCAGCTCCCGCAGGACCCGCGGGGCGGCATGGCCCCCTTACCGGCGATGGCCGTCTGGAGCAGCCGGTCCGGGCCGAGGGCGAGACGTGGACCCCAGGCCGCCGGGTCACCCGGCATCGGGGCCCCCGCCACACCGGTGCCGTGGCAGGCGATGCAGACCCGCTCGTAGAGGTCAGCGCCCGGGTGCCGGAACAGGAGTCCGGCGGCAACCAGGAAATAGACCCCTCCGGCAAGGAGTGCGAGTCCCGTGAGAGCGAAAAGCCAGTTGCCGACCGGGGTGCCGGCGGGGCGCCCCGACTCGCCCGTCCCCCCGGAGCCTGAGGGACCTTTCCCAGCCACTGGGGCTGATCCCGGGGCTGATCCCCGAGCCGATGCGGGAGCTGATCCAAACCAAGCCATGGAACCGCGCGAAATCGAAAGCCCCGAGACCCAAAGGATCCCGCCGGAAGTCGGCCGAGCCTAGTCCTCCTTGGTCTCCTTGAGCATGAGTCCCAGCTCGTACTCCAGGTTGTAATGGCCGAACACCAGGTTCGCCTCCCGATGCAGCTCCTCGAAGAGGCTCACCGGGTCCTCACCCGCGGCGATTCGCTCGTTGACCAAGGCCTCAAGGGCGTCATGGAAGCTTTGCGCCATGGTTCACCTCCCATCGTTTTCGAGTGGCATGCGCCGGTCACGCCTGGGCCCAGGGCCGGGCCGTTGTCAATCCACAGACGCCGATCAAGGTCGCGCAAGGGTCCGTCGAAGATGCGCCCGGGAAAGGGCAGGCTCGCTGAAGGTCGGGGGCCTCCCTGCCCCCACATCGCGCGGCCTCCGGCGCACCTCAAACCGCGGGTTGCGGTGCCGCCGCGCCTACCGGCTCGACCGGATGGGCAATGTAAACGATCTCGTCGGTGTTGTGGGTGATGATCTCGCCGATCTTGAGGTCAAGGAAGCTGTGGGCGGCCCGGAAGGACATCACCAGGATCCCGATCATCAACAGGCTATAGCCCACCGCCCACTGCACCTCGGTGCCGCCGACCGTATCCGCCAGCCATTCCGGGATGGTGATGTAATGGGTCAGACCCTGGCCGAAGACCACCGAGTCGATCTCTTCCTTGAAGAAGGTATAGGGGAGATAGCCCAGGTAGAAGCCTGGCAGGGCCACGAGGGCGGTGGAATAGCCCAGGCCCAGACGGGCATAGGTGCGGACCTCACAGCCGATCATGAAGACCGCCCCCATGGCGAGCAGGGGCCCACCCAGGATGTGGCCCCAATAGAGCCCGGCCTGACCCGCGGCGTTGGGGATGGTCCCAAACCCCAAAAGCCACCAGGCCAGAATGAACAGGTTGAAGGTGACGATGGCGACCATGAAGCCTTGCAGGGGCAGCATGCCGCGGAACATGCGATAGGTGCACTGCGGCACCCCGCCCTTGAGATAAAAGGACTCCTTGGTGAAGGTCGCCTCCGGGGCCATCACCGAGCACTCGGTGCCAAAGCCGGTCTTGGCGATGCCGTAGCCCAGCAGGATCCCGGGGATCGTCATCCAGGCGACCTCGGCCCAGCCGATGTGATTGACCGAGCCCGAGATCCAGCCGGTGACCCCAAAGTAGATGGGTAGCGCCAGCAGGACCACGATCAGGAAGGCGTTGAGCAGCCAGCGCATGGGGCTCAGCCAGGGGTTGTAGTTGGGGTCATAGCCCGGTTGGGGGTTCACCGGGTTGCCCAGGTGGCGGCGCACCGTGTCGCGGGTCTCCTGGTGCTTGAAATAGCCACCCAGACCCATCTTCATGGCGATCAGGAAGGCGACGAAGGCAAAGGGGATGCCCGAGAGCAGCACCACCCAGGAGGCGATGCTCATGGCCGGGATGCCGCCGATGAAGTGGTGGGTGGTGCAGCCCGCCGCCAGTCGGGTGCCGAAGGAGAAGAAGAGCCCGCCGATGAAGGCAAGGACCAGCATCTTCCAATTGTATCTCACCCAGCCACGGGACTCCTTCTCGTTGATGGCGACCAGGCGCGCCCCGGCCACGGCGCCGATGATGGTCCAATGGACCCCAGGCTCATAGACGCGGGAGACCCAGTCGATCCCGACCAGCTCCTCGGTCACCGCGAACATCTGGGCCAGCCCCGTGGTGACCACGATGAACATGTCGGTGTGGAAATAGAAGATGATCTCGGCCAGTCCGACCAAGAGGCCGCCCAGCCAGAAGGGCCATTGGCGGGTCAAGAGCCGGCGCCAGGGGCTCTCGCCGGGGGCGAGAAAGCCCTTGGGTACGCCGCTGGAAAGTGCGCTCGACATGCGTTCTATCCTCCTTTGAATTGCCTTAGGGAATTCGCCTTTTCCCGGCTGGTGATCGAAGGACCACCGCCGGGAGAGGCACCGCACTGTGCAGGTCTTATTCCGCCTGCTTGCTGACCGGGCGCGCCGGGTCGGTGGCCCATTCGTTCATGGAGCCATCGTAGACGCTGGCCTGTTGATCACCGAGGAGCTCGTGCATGACGAACCATCCGGAGCTGGCCAAGTGGCCGGTGTTGCAATGGGTGATGGTGGGCTTTGTGGCGTCGATACCCAGCTCCTGGGCGACGCGCTTGAGCTCATCCTTGGAGTAGAAGGTCGAGCCCTTGGGGCTCTCCTTCACATAGAGGATAAAGGGAAGGTTCTTGGCACCTGGGATATGACCCTTGGCCGCCACCTTGTCGGCCTTGTTGAGCAGGCCGAGATAGAAATCCGGGGTGCGCACGTCCAGGATCTGGGCGCTGCCCGAGCCGCTCGCCCCCTGGACCTGATCCAGGGTCGCCAACAGCTCCTTGCGCTCGGCGGTGGCCTGCCAGTTGCCCTTGCTCGGCTTGGTGCGGCCGTACTCGATCTTGCGCTTTTCCTCCGCCCATTTGGCCACGCCGCCGTCCAGTAAGGCGATGTTGTCCATGCCGTAATACTTGAGGGTCCAGTAGAGGCGGGTGCCGTCCGCCACCGCCGGGGCCCCATCGCCGGGGTTGACGACGACGACCGCGCTGTCGGCGTTGACGCCGCTCTCCTGCATCAGCCTCTCGAAGGCGGCCTTGTCCGGGACCTGGTCATAGATCTCCTTGTCACCCGCCTTCTGCTTCACCGCCAGGTCCTTCCACTCGATCAGGGCCGCGCCCGGGATATGACCCGAGACCGCGCCGGCGGCACCCTTGGCACCGCAGGCCTGCACGCCGCCCACCTCGCCGCCGCCCCCCGGCTTGCGGATGAAGGTCTGGCCGTCCCGGCGCACGTCGAGCACGACGACCTTGTCGAGGTTGTTGGCCAGCCATTCCGTGTCCACCAGGGGGCCGGGGACTTCGAGGGCATGGCCCGGGGCGGCACCGAGCAGGAACAAGAGGGGAACAAGACGCCCCATGGGGCGCAGGTGGTTTGGTCGCATTGACAGCCTCCAA
>Ga0272446_1000570_pt1 | contig 57105 bp, 52 predicted proteins | sample YNPCB0061_FD_194587 | JGI IMG/M metagenome (GOLD analysis project Ga0272446, IMG submission 194587) | Hot spring microbial mat communities from Yellowstone National Park, WY, United States - YNP-CB-006-1 | ecosystem: Environmental > Aquatic > Thermal springs > Hot (42-90C) > Sediment | place... | reverse complement strand
TAAGGCCGTGGCTTTTTTAAAATCCCCAGCTTCGGGGGAAAGGCCCTGTAGCAATTCCCGGAGTTTGGCGATTTTGGACGAGAGAAGGCGGAGGTTTTCGTTTTGCCTATCCAGCCGCTGTTGGGCCGTAAAATCGACCCCGCAGTGTATTTTGGTACCGTTTCCCTTTTCTTTCCCGATGGATCCGGTTTTTAACCCTCGGACAGCGTAGATTTCTCCTCCCACTATCCTGCCCTTGTCTCCCAGGTCCAGGCTATCCAAGGTGTATATTTGAGAGTTGATAATCGTCGCGCCCACGGATATTTTCCCCCGGCAGGCGACCTTGCAATTCTGTATAAATTTGGTCCGAATGGTTCCCCCCACTTTGATGGACGCCTTACCCCTTCCGATAAGTCCCCCGGCCACGATCAGGTCCTTTTTCGCGTTTACGTCCGTGGCGTCCAGGGTCTGTTTGGATACGATCGAGCCGCCGGAGTATACTTTGAACCCATCGGCCACGAGCCCATCGATAATGACGTCCCCGGGGAAAACTATATTTCCCGTGGCGTAATCCACCGACCCCTTTACCTCCAGGACCTCTTCGACGTTGAGTTCCTTACCCTTTTCCAATAACCGCCCGTCCCGGGCCGCCACGATAGCCCCATTTTCTACCCGGGTATTCAGCCCCGCCACCGCGCTTTCTACGGGCCGCAGGGTTTTGGGAATCGGTAAACCGTGGATGTTTTTTCCCTCTTTTCCCTTTTTGCTTGGCCTCTGTCGAGCTAACACCTGGCCTTTCTTTACGATTATGAAGGGGCTAAGCTCCTTCCAGTCGATGCGGGGTACGTCTCCATCGGGCAGGGGGGGCCATTTTCGGAAGGAAGGGTCTATTTCAAAATAGGCGGGTACTTCCTCTTCCGGAGGATCGCCCCGGGCGATTCTTACGTTTTTTATGGTACGATGATCCAGGTTGCAGTCCATACTGGATTTTAAGATAAGTTCCCAATCAATTCCGTAGGTAATATTCAATCGTTCTAGGATCGCGGCGATAGAATCGGCCTTTAAGGGTTGCCCTTCCCCCAAGGGGGGGATAAAATCCGCCCAGGCTTCCAAGTCGTTTTCCGCGAATCGAACCACCAGATTTCCATCGTTATGATGGAGTCCCAGGGCTATTTCTTGGTTTGGGGTAGAAGGGGCCGCCGACGGGGGCTCTTCGTTCGTCTCGGGCGTTATGGGCTCTTTTTTATCGGTTTCCAACGGTTTCCCCCATTGTACATATCGGCCATAAATCATTGATAGTTTAGCGATGGGGCTTGCATAAAAGGGGCTCCCAATGTATCTTTATACACGCATTTAGAATAAATATTCGGTTTAACCCGCGGAGTTTTGTGTGAAAGAACGACTGGCTCGCCTAAAAGCGATACGAAAGTTAATAAAAACCTACCGAATAGAATCCCAGGATATTCTTTTAGGGCATTTGCAGAAAGAGGGTTTCATCGTTACCCAGGCCACCCTTTCCCGGGATTTAAAGCTTTTAAAGGTGGGGAAAATTTCCGACGGCCACAATGGGTACATCTATTCGTTGCCCGGGGACGATGAACGGCAGGAAACCGAACGAACCTACGTCCACGATTTTATGCGGGGCTACATTTCCATCGATTGGTCCGGCAATATGGTGGTCATTAAAACGTATTCGGGCCACTCGGATTCGGTGGCCCTGGCGGTGGACAATCTAGCCCTGGACGACGTGTTGGGGACCATCGCCGGCCGGGATAACACGGTTTTTGTCTGCCTCCGCGAGGGGGTTAGCGGTGAGGATTTTTTGGCCCAAATGAAAGAAAAGATGCCCGAACTGGAGGATTAACGCTACGCCCCCATTCCAGGGGTCCCCAAACCTATAGGTTTTTTTCTAAATTCCTAGTACAATAGGGCTCTAAATACCCAGAAGGAGCTACTAGGATGATCAATTATACGGACTTTGATAAAACCGCTTCCTACGCTAAATTACGTTCCCTTGCCCCCCGGGGTAAAAATTTTAATTTTAACGAAAACCTTACCGCCCAGCGGGTTCAAACCTGCGTGGTTCCCATGGCTTCGGGGTTGATCTATTCCTGGGCCGCCAAGGCGGTGGACCAACCGGTTTTGGACGCCCTGCGGGCTCTGGCGGAGGAACAAGAGCTGGTCGCCAAGTACCAAACCCTGGTGGACGGTGGGATGATGAACCCGGGGGAAAAGCGCCTGGTACTGCATCATCTGCTCCGGGGACAGGTGGGTAAACCGGTGATCCACGACGGGAAAAATTTGGGGGAATTTTACAAAACCCAGGTGGACCGTTTTTCCGCCTTCGCCGACCGGGTACACCGGGGGGAGCTTCGGGGGAGCGGGGGTAAACAATTTGATACGGTCGTGCAAATCGGTATCGGCGGGTCCGACCTAGGCCCCCGGGCGCTGTACCTGGCCCTGGAGAATTGGGCCGAGGTTCAGGGCCGAAAGCGCATGAATGCCCATTTTATTTCTAACGTGGACCCCGATGACGCTTCCTCCGTGATTTCCAAACTTACCTTGGAAACCACCCTTTTTATTCTGGTTTCTAAAAGCGGCACCACCCAGGAAACCCTGGCTAATGAGCTTTTTGTCCAGGGAAAATTAAAAAAGGCGGGCCTGGATCCGGCAAAACACCTGGTCGCGGTTACCAGCGAAACCAGTCCTCTGGCCCACAATCCCCATTATTTGGATTCGTTTTATATTGATGATTTTATCGGGGGCCGATATTCGGCTACCTCCGCAGTGGGGGGCGTTATTTTATCCCTGGCCTACGGAAAAGAGACCTTCCAGGAACTTTTGCGGGGGGCTCACCGGGCGGATTTGAGCGCCCTTGAACGGGATTGTGTAAAAAACCCCGCCCTTTTAGACGCCCTGATCGGCGTGTGGGAACGGAATTTCCTGGGGTATCCCACCACGGCTATTCTTCCCTACAGCCAGGCCCTTTCCCGTTTTCCCGCCCATCTGCAACAGCTGGATATGGAATCCAACGGCAAACGGGTGAACCGAAACGGGGAGGCCCTGGGGTATTCTACCGGGCCCATCGTGTTTGGCGAACCGGGTACCAACGGCCAACACTCCTTTTATCAACTACTCCATCAGGGCACCGATCCGGTGCCCCTGCAGTTTATCGGCTTCCTGGAAAGTCAGAGGAGGGACGACGTGGAGGTGGATGGTTCTTCCAGCCAGACAAAATTACGGGCCAACTTGGTGGCCCAAATTGTGGCCTTCGCCAAAGGAAAGTCCGATGGGGATAAAAATAAGGAATTCCCCGGCGCTCGGCCTTCCAGCGTCATTGTGGGCCCAGCCCTTACGGCCGAAACCCTGGGAACCCTGCTGGCCCACTTCGAAAACAAGGTAATGTTTCAGGGTTTTGTATGGAATATCAATAGTTTTGATCAGGAAGGGGTTCAACTGGGCAAGGTCCTGACCAAAAAGGTGCTCTCCGGCGATTCCGGTGATCCGGCCTTGTCGGCCTACGCCCAACTACTAGGTATATAGGGGGTACTGTATGAAATACACCGATTTTCGCATTCGCTCCACGGTGGAAATGTTTGTTACCTTCATAGCCACCCTGTTGGTCCTATCGGGGATCGATATTGCCCATTCGGCCATCGTATGGAACGTCTCGAACCTTGGTCCCCTGATGGTTCGGGAACTAACGAGGATTTTTATCTTTGTACTTCCCGCTCTTATCCCTCTGGCCCTGTACTTTATCCGTTTCCTCGGTCCCCTGCACCGGGCTTTCGTGAAAATTATGGGGGGCCAGAGCCTGGAAACCGAGGAACGGTCCCGGGCGTTCGCGGTTGTACGCCGTCTGCGACCCACCATGGTCGTTTTAACGGTAATCGCCTATTTGTTGCCCAGCCTGGTGCTCCTGATTACCGAACCCCAATCCCTCTTTTCCCTTACGGGGATTCTGGGGGCCCTCTTAAAAGTCAATATCGCCGTGGTGGTCTCCCTAATTTTATCGTCCCTTACCCTTCGACACATCATGGAACCCCGTCGGCTTTTGGGGATTTACGATTTTGACGAAAAGACGGAACGGGAAATGGGCCTACGGACTCGGATCATTCTGACCACCCTGTTTTTAGTTTCCTTCGTCATGCTGTACTTTTTCTACGAAAATCTGGGGATCATCGATAAACAGATACGGTATTCCAAATACCTGGAACAGGTGGTGGGGGGAACGTTAGACCTAAAGGGAGCTGAAGGGGCCTTTAAGCAAGAGGGGGCTCAAATTCTCCACGTGTCCCCCGAATCTATCGAATTTCCCTTTAACGAAAGAGCGGAAGCGGGGGTGGAAAACACCCGATCCATCGAAGCCCTGGGCATCCTGGCTCTTATTTTACTGGTGGTAGCCTACCTGGTCCAACGGGTGGTGGCCGAGGAAACCCTGCGGCAGGTTACGTATATGAAAAAAAGCCTGGACGACATGCTGAAAGGGTCGGGGGACCTGAGAAAAAGGGTCGATATTACCCAGTACGATGAGGTGGGGGCCCTGGCGGCATCCTTGAATAAACTTTTGAATAGATTGCAGGGCCTATTCTCGGAAATCCAAAATGCCGGGCGGATCTCCGCGGATGTGTCGGTACAGTTGGCCTCCGAAATAGAGGATACCTCGGCGGTGGCCCAAGAAATGTCCGCCAGCATAGAACAGGTTAGTCGGGGCGTCAAAGTAAAACAGGCGGTGGTGCAAAAGGCCAGCGAGGATCTTCAGTCGGTGTTCGAATCCCTGGATAGCATTACCGCCAGCGTGGATTCCCAAGCGGCCTTTGTCAACCAAACTTCCAGCGCGGTGAACGAAATGGCGGCCAACATCAAATCGGTCTCCCAGGCTACCGGACGGGCCGATCAGTTGGCCCAGGGCTTGGGAAACGCCGCCCAGGAGGGGGCTAATTCGGTAAACGATTCGATACGGGCTATTCAGGAAATCGAGGCCTCCAGCCGCATGGTGGCGGATATCGTCACGGTCATTTCTAAGATCTCCGCCCAAACGAACCTATTGGCCATGAACGCGGCCATCGAAGCGGCCCACGCGGGGGATGCGGGCCGGGGCTTTGCCGTCGTGGCCGAAGAGGTTCGTAACCTGGCCGAAACCAGTTCTAAAAGCGCCAAAGAGATCAGCGGGCATATCAAGGAAATGCTTTCGGCGGTAAAAAACGGGGTCCAGCTTTCCGAAAAAGCTGGCTCTTCCCTGGAAAAAATTTCCACAGACGTAGGGTCCACCACCAATTTGATCCGTGAAATCGCCAACGCCATGGCGGAACAAAACATCGCCGCCACGGAAATTTTGGATTCCATCGGTAACTTGGTCAACGAAACCCAATCGATCCGACAAAACGCCCTGGAACAGAAGGAACGCAACACGGGTATCCGTCAAGAGGTGGGGCACATCACCGAGGCCTTTGCCGAAATTGTCGGCGCCACGGAGGAGCAGGCCGAAGGAAGCCAGCGGATCCTCCACGCGGTGGCGGATCTGGTAAAAATTCAGCAAAAGAACCGGGAAATAGCGGAAAAATTGAAGACCCTGGTGGAGGGTTTTAACCTGTAAGCCCCACCGGATCTGTCCACGTAAAACCAAGGAACCCCGGGGTTCCGTTTATCCTACGGGGCCGTTGAAATAGCGACCCCTTGTTTCAACGGCCTATTAAAGCTCCCCGCGCTCGAAACCGCAGAGGACACAGGCGAAATTTACCATCAATTTAAAGCTCGATTCGGTTAACCGTTCTGGAGTATCCTCACAACTATGAAGATCCTTCCAGGTTTGGGGGTACGCGGGGGACGGGATAGTCCTATCGGTACGCTCCGCAGAAATGAGGGTCCTGGCCAAACGGGGCTGTCGCCGGAGCGCCCGGGCTAAGGGCGCCGCTTCGTCCGCCGGAAGCACCGTGATCGTTTGGGCCGCCATCTGGGCGGCTAAAAATCCCGCGTCGTCGGAGAAGGGGGTGGGCATCAGGAGGATCTTTTCCAGAGAAAGTTCCCGGGCGCTTCGGAGGGCTCGGGATCGGAGTTCCTGGACGGTCCGCTGGGCTTTTTCCGCCCCCAATCCCCGTTCCCCCCGTAAAAGGTGGTCCACCGTGGTGGAGACGATAAGGGTGTCTCCCCGCCCACAGGCGTCAAAAATAAAAAAATGCCCACCCTCGAGTCCAATGCTCCGAAATCCCACCGCCAAGCTGTAGGCGCCCTGGCCTCGGATTCCCGTGTTTTTAGAAACCTCTTCTTTGTCGGTAAAAACGATGGTCCAACCCCGTTTGCCCGCTTTCCGAAGCCTTAGGGCCGCCTCGGCCAGCTGAAAAACCGCCGCTCCGTTATCGTTGGCCCCCGGGCTGGGAGAAACCCTATCGTAATGGGCGATGAGGACCGTGGTAGCCCTGGATCTTTCTGACCCAACCTCGGACCGGGGGGGGGCGAGGATTATATGTCGACCCGACCCCAGGGTAACCACCGAGGGATCCAGGTTTTGATCCCCTAGAAACCGGTAGAGTACGGAAAAACGATCCCCCTGGGGGTCGATAAAATTGGAAAACCGGAGGTCGTAGGGGCCCATGGCAACTAGAGCCGCCGGGCGGTAAACGTATGGCTGGGATGGATCAATTCCATCCTTGCCCCCACAATTTGGAGTTCCCGGCTATTTTTCTCTCCGGTTTTTTGCAGGATGCCGTACACCGAGGCGGTGGTCGCCTCCAGAGCCCGTTGGATGTCCTGGGTTTCCAAATAGTGGGAAAGGAACAGGGCCGCCGTTAGGTCTCCACCCCCGTTGGGCGGCGGAAGGAGCGGGATTTTGGGGGTGGTTATTTGAAATACCCGGTCCCCGTCGCTGGCCAGCATATCGATCCGGTCGGCATCCTCGCCGTTTTCCCGAAAACTGGTGACCAGGACGATTCGGGGCCCCGCCTGGTGCAGTTTTTCCAGGGCCCTGCGGGTATCCTGGGATGAACGAATCGTTATTCCCGTTAGGGCCTCGAGTTCGAAGTGGTTGGGGGTCACCAGATCCGCGTGGGGAACAATCTGTTTCCGAAATAATTCTGGAATTCCGGGGTGAACGAAAAATCCCCTACCGTAGTCCCCCATGACGGGGTCGCAACAGTACAGGGCCCCCGGTCGTACCGACCGAAGTTTTTGCAGGGCCTCCAGGATGGCCTGGCCAATTTCGGGGGATCCCAAGTACCCCGTAAGGAGGGCTTCACCCTGATCCAGGACCTGCCGATCCACCAGACCCTGCACCAGATCCAGAATCAGGTCGGCGCTTAATACCTGGCCTCGCCAGGCCCCGTAGCCCGTGTGGTTGGAAAATTCCACCGTATTTAGGGCCCATACGTCGTGGCCCAGGAACTGGAGGGGAAACGTAGCGGCGGTGTTTCCCACGTATCCGTAAACCACGTGGGATTGAATAGAAAGAATAGCCATACCAGAAATTCCTTATGAACGGCCCTTAAAAAGGGAACGGATAAACGAAAGGAAGGACATCACCAGACTCTGGGGCTTTTTGCCGTATTTATTGGAGAAATCTCGGGCCGCTTCGGTAAGGGAAAATTGTCCCCCGTACTTTTTTTTCAAAAAATCCCAGTGTTTTACAATCCAGACGTACAGATCCGCTGGGGTTCTGCCAGGGAAACGGGCGTAGAGCCGTTCCTCTTTTATAATATTTATAATAGGTTGGTAAACGTTATTATACCAAGAAATAAGGGCGTCCTCAAAACTAATTTCCCCGTTGGCGTGTTCGTTTAAAAAGTATTTATGCACCAAAATATGGTTATAGATAACGTCATACCGTCCGGGGGCCGAAAAGTCCAGGTCCTCACAACCGGTCAGTTCGGCGAATTTGGTTTTTTCATAAAATAATTTTTTTTCGAAATCAATGACCCCCTGGCGTAGCTGTTCCGTGGTCATGGACGGATCGATTTGAATTTCACTGGCCAGGCTGGTAACCTCCGCATCGATGGAATAATTACCCTGGGTTCGGGCCACCGAAACCCTATGGTTTCCGTCCCGGACAAAATAGACCCCCCCAATTTCGTAGAGTTGAATGGGGGGTAAAATAATATCCTTGATGTGGGCCATATCTACCCGTTCCCACCTCTGCCGCAGATGGTCCGATCGGGGGAGGAAAAACTTGTTAAAATCCCGGTAGCGGCCCTCGCTTCCCACAATCCTGTCTAGGGGAACCACCTGCATGCCCTTGTAGGTCTCGTTCCGTGGTTTAAGGATTTCTTTCACGTCGTTAAAGGAAAGCAGGTTATCCTTATCCGTATTCATAAAATGCTGAATTCGGGAGAAAATGGCCTTGAATCGGGCCTTAGAAAAATCATCCGACGCTTGCATGCTGTGGGGATCGGTCATGGCAGATCTCCTGTTTCGATTAAATAATGGCTATAGGCGTTTATTATTTGGGTGTTTTGATAACGGGAGGTTCGAACATCCGCTAAATCGTACAGATGAATGTGCCCATGGATAAGATATTTTGGCTTAAAAACACGCATGAACCACAAAAAAGCGGAAAAGCCCCTATGGCAGGGGTCGTCTTTATCGTGGATACCCTTGGGAGGGGCATGGGTCAGGAGGATATCCACAAAACGACCCCGCAAAAGCCGATTAAGGAGCAACTTGGGTAATAGTTTTATAATCTCTAGGTTCATTTGAAAATTAGTGTACTGGTTTTTTCCGTTATTGTACCGCAGGGATCCCCCTAACCCCATAAGTAACAGGTTCCCTTCCCGAACAAGCCGGGAACCCAAGTGTGTAGCCCCGGAAGAAAGGGTCGCCGCTTCGTCCAGCGCGTTTTGATGGCGGAACCTATCCTCAAAACCCGGTTTATACAGGCCGAGCTCGTTTAAATTATGGTTTCCAAAAACAAAAAACAGGGGTTTATTAAGGCAGGTAACGATAAATTCCAGGTATTCCATGGGTAGATCCCCCGCGCTCAAGACCAGATCCACGTCCTCGAACCGATCTTTTATGGAATTGCTGTAGATAAGAGGGTCGATCTGATCGGATACGCAGAGTATTTTCATGATCGGTGTATAGTCCCGTAAATATCCACTTTATCCAACAGTTCCTGAAGCTGGTCCTTGTTGATCAATTCCACCGGTCGGGAATCGGCAAACTCCATGGCGGTACGGGTAAAGCCTGAACTGGTAACGATTACCGCTCGGTTGATATTAAGCTGTTTTACCTTTTCTAAAATGGTACGGACCATCGATTCGTCCACCATTTCGGGCATCCGGAAAAACCTGATCAACCGGGGCATTTTACGAACGTTACGCCATTTAGCCGAATCGCCCTCCACGGCGATAATATCGCACCCGTTGGGCAATTCCGTTATATCCCTCACCTGGAGTGACAGCCCCTGGGCCACCAGGGCTTTGCAGAACTCCATAAATTCCGCTTGACTCGCCGTAAGATAATCCTTCATCTTATCGTCGGTCCGGAATTCTTGGTAATGGGAAAGTTTCTCCGCCACGTCCCGGAAGTTAGGTTTTTTGGCGTAGATCTTTTCCCACTGTTCTACTGCCTTGTCCAATTCCCTCGTTTTTTCAAAACACATGGCCAAAAAATACCGGGCGTAGAGGGTTTCCTGGCTGGATTCTTCGGTGGAAACCTTAATGGCCCGTTCCAATTCGCTCACCGCCTTATCGATAGCGTTCATGCTCATATAGCAACCGCCCCGTTCAACCAGGGCTTTGACCTTTAGCTGACTATCCCGTTGGGCCTTTTCAAAGGAAAGAAGGGCCGCCACATAATCGTGGGAGTCCTTCTGTAGTTTACCCAAATAATAAAAGGCTTCAGCGTTATCCCCCTGGTACTTGATCGACGCTTCCAGCTCCGCTTTCGCCTCTATGATTCTTTTCTCTTTATATAGGAGCATCCCCAATTCAAAGTGGGCCTTAGCGTGTTTGGCATCCAACTCCACCGCTTTTCGGAGGTAGTTCTGGGCCATATCGGAACGGTTCCGTTCCAGAAATAGTTTGCCCGCCCAGTAATAATGTTCCGCTTGAAAGGGATCCAGCTTTACCAAAAGCAGATATTCCTTAAGGGCTTCTTCGGTTTGATTAAAGCGAAGGAACAGCTGGGCCATAGTTTTACGAAAATCCGTTTCTGGAATCATGGGGCCAAAGGAACCGATTTGGTTAACCGTCTTGTATTCCATAAGGGCTAACTCTCCCTTATGGTCTGCTAAGTAGGCTTGACCCAAAAGATAGTGGGCCTCCGCATTCCGGGGGTCCCGGGCGATGATAGCCTTAGCGCCCTTAGCGGCGGTTTGAACCTTTCCCTGTTTAATCAACCCTTCGAGCATCTCGATGCGCTTAGGAACCACATAGGATTTTATCAAAAAAAACGCTAAAAATCCTACGCCAATTCCGAGAAGGATGATGATTAGAATCGCAATGGTCATGACGTATACCGCCTCGTTGTGCTATCCTTTCTTTATATGAAGAGTAATTATTTTGGACCACCCTGTCAAACCATACGGCGAAGGATAGGGCTTTCTCTTTTAATTTTTCTTTCCGTTTCGGTGGTGGCTCAAACGACCTTCTCCAAGGCCGAGGATTTATTTTTACGAAACAAACCCCAGGACGCCCTGGCTTACCTGGAGAAGGCGGTGGCCGAAGACCCGGCGAATACCAAGGCGGCCCTCTATTTGGGAATTACGTACCAACAACTGGGCCGTTTGGATGAGGCCATCGCCACCCTAAGAAAGTTACTCCCCCGCGCGGGGGATCAAAGTGCCCTCGTGGCCTTTAATTTAGGCAACCTATACTTTTCCAAGGGCTCGGCCTCCTTCGCGGAGCAGTATTACACCCAGGCCATCCAGGCGGATGGAAATTTTAGTTCCGCCTTCCTCAATCGAGCCAATTCTCGAATCAAAACGGGGGCCCTCAAGGACGCGGTATCGGATTATCAAACCTACCTAACCCTGGAGCCCTCTTCGCCCAAGAGACCCCAGATCGAAAAGCTGTTAGCCCTGATCCAGGATCAATTCGCCGCGGAGGAACGGCAAAAAGCCGCCCAGGAAGCGGCGGCGAAGGCGGAGGAAGAACGGCGAAAAAAATTGCTAGACGAGGTTTCTTCTTCCCTACAGAGCGCCGCCGACGAAACGAAGGGCCTTCAAGCGGGATCAGAGGATGTTAAAACCTACGATGGACAATTTGAACTTCAATAAGGAGAACCTGATGACGGAAAACAACGGCAAGAAAGACCGAAATCGCGGCCTGCTTAAGGGGGTTCTGGTAGCGGCGCTGATAGTCGCGGTTTTGGGCCTTGGAATCGGCGTATTCAGCTACCTGGGGCAGGGTCAGGAAGCGAAAGCCCGGTCCAACACCCTAGCCTTAGCGCAGGATTATATTACCAGGGGAGATTATCAGCGGGCCCTGGATTTGCTGGACAAACTTCTGATTGCCAACGCGGGGGATCTGGAAGCGAAAAAACTCCGGGATCGGGCGATGGACGCCTCAAAAAATCCGGGCCCGCCGCAAAACGCGGTGGCCAACGGGACGGATACGAATAGGGAGGTCGCTTCGGCGCTCCAGCAGATCAGCAAGGCCGTGGAAAACGCAACCCAGGCGGCCCAAAGCGCCAAGGCTCTGAGCCCCCAGGAAGCGGCGGCCCAACAGCGCGCCGAGGACGCGCGGCGGCAGGCGGCGGCGGAACAAAAGGCCAAGGCCGAAGCCGAAGCGGCAGCCAAGGCGGAACAGGCGGCGGAACTCCGGGCCGCCGCGGAGGCCGAAGCGGCCAGAAAAAAAGCCCAGGAGGCCGAACTGGCCCGGCAATCCAAGGAATTGCAGGATAAAATGCGCATAGTAAACGATCTGGTCGCCCAGGGTCGTCAGGCGGTTCAACAAAAGGATTATACTACCGCCCAAAGTTCCTTTTCCGAGGCCGTTTCCCGGTTCCCCGAGGGGGAAAACCATTTTCAGGGACAAAAATTGGCAGAAATCGCCGATTCCTACTACAGCGGGTTTTCCCAGGATAGGGATGGGGCCCAGGGTCAGGAAGCTTTAAAATCCTCCATAAAGTACGCCCGGGACGCGATTAAGGCGGATAACGGTCAGGCTATGCCCCATTATACCCTGGGCAAAATCAACGGAGATTTAAAACAGTGGGATAACGCGGTGACCGAACTTAAGGAAGCCAACCGTCTCGATCCAAAAAATTACCTCTACGCCTTTGAATTAGGCCGGGCCCTCTTTAACGCCCGAAAATTCGCCGACGCCCGGCAGGCCTTTGAAACTACCACGGCGCTGAACGCCAACTTCGAGCCCGCCTGGTACAACCTGGGGGGCACCCTGCGGGTCCTAGGTCGGCCGGATGACGCCCTCGCGGCGTACCGGAAGGCCGTGGCGGTTAAACCGGATTACGCCTTTGCCCACCGGGAGATAGGCCGACTCCTCTTTGCCAAGGGGGACCTCCCGGGGGCCATCACCGCCTTCAATCGGGCTCTACAGTTTATGCCCACCGATGGGGCCTCCCTCCGAGAATTGGGGGTTGCCCAAAGCGCTTCCGGGGATTATAAGGCCGCAGAGGCCTCCTTTTCCAAGGCCCTGGCAATTTCATCGGAGGATGACCTGACCAACTACAATATGGCGGTAGTAAAACTGGGACTCAACAAGAACGACGAAGCCTTAACTTACGCCCAAAAAGCGGTAAGCCTAGCTCCTTCGAACCCCGTCTACAACTATACCCTGGGGCTGGCCTACGAGGCCCAAAAGAACGTGGATGGAGCCATTACCGCCTACACCAAGGCCGCGGGGTTGGATAAAAAGTACGTAAAACCCCGAATCAACTTGGGGGGACTCTATTTAGCCAACGGCTTCCCCGACAAGGCCCTGGATTATCTTTTAGAAGCTTACACCACGGATCCCAATTCCTTCGAAGTGAATAATAACCTAGGATCGGCCTACGTCCGTAAGGAACTGTGGGATAAAAGTATCGAACATTACGAAAGGGCCTTGGCGTTGGAGCCAAAAAATGGCATAGTTCGACTCAATTTGGCCCGCTCCTACGTCAGCGCGGGAAAATTGTCCCAGGGCAGGGACGCGTACCTGGAGCTGTTAAAACTGGACCCCAAAAATTGGGATGCCCAGTTTGAGCTTGGAAAGACCTTCGCCGCCCTGGGGGATACGGTTTCGGCAAAACAACGATTGACGGATTTAATCAACAAAAATCCCTCCTACGAGCGGAGGGGGGAAGCGGAAAAAATTATAGCGGGCCTATAGAGGGGCTTGCGCGGGTTTAATTAAGGAGCGATGTATGAACGCCATCATCACGGTTGTGGGTACCGATCAGGTCGGTATCATCGCCAGGGTTAGCGCTTTTTTAGCGGAGCGGAATATCAATATCGAAGATATTAGCCAGACCGTTCTCTCGGGGAATTTTGTTATGATGATGATGGTGGATCTATCCCAGGCCGTAGAGGGGCTCGCCACGGTGAAAGGGGACCTAAAGACCCTGGGGGATACGATGGGGGTTTCCATAAGCATGATGCACGAGGGCGTCTTTAGCGCCATGCACCGAATTTAGGCCCGGCCCCTATGATTTTTACTCCCTTTGAAATTAAAGAAACCGTGGACATGTTCCTCCGGTACAAGTTGGATATCCGGGCGATCACCCTGGGAATTTCCCTTTTGGATTGCGTCTCCTCCTCCGGCGAGGAGACCCGGCGTAAAATAAGGGATAAAATGCTTCGCCTGGCGGGGCCCCTCGTACAGGTGGGCCGGGATATCGAGGTGGAGTACGGCATCCCTATCATCAATAAACGGGTATCCGTAACGCCCATAGCGTTGGTGGCGGGGGCCTCGGAGGACCGGGACTATACCCCCTACGCGGAGATCCTCGACGCTGTGGCCAAGGAGTTGGGGATCGATTTTGTGGGGGGCTTTTCCGCCCTGGTTCAGAAGGGTTTTACAACCGGGGATCAGCGGCTCATCGATTCTATACCCCGGGCCCTGGCAACCACCGAACGGGTTTGCGCTTCCGTAAACGTGGCCACCACAAAAAGTGGGATAAACATGGACGCCGTTCGCCGGATGGGCGAGGTGATCAAAGAGACCGCCGCCCTTACGGCGAACCGGGACGGGCTAGGGTGCGCGAAATTGGTGGTGTTTTGTAACGCTCCGGAGGATAATCCCTTTATGGCCGGGGCCTTTCACGGTCCCGGGGAGGGGGAATCCACCCTCAATGTGGGGGTTTCCGGTCCCGGGGTCGTTAAAGCGGCCCTGGAGTCCTACCGGGGAGCGAGCTTCGACGATTTGGCCGATGCCATCAAAAAGACCGCCTTTAAAATCACCCGTATGGGCCTCCTCGTAGGCCAGGAAGCGGCCAAGCGGCTTCAAGTACCCTTTGGTATTTTGGACCTTTCGCTGGCCCCCACCCCCGAGGTGGGAGATTCGGTGGCCCGGATTTTGGAAGAGATGGGGCTGGAATCGGCGGGAACCCACGGGACCACCGCCGCTTTGGCCATGCTCACCGATATGGTCAAAAAGGGCGGTGTGATGGCTTCTACCCATGTGGGGGGCCTGTCGGGGGCCTTTATTCCCGTTTCGGAGGACGAAGGCATGGTGGCCGCCGTCCGCGCGGGGTCCCTTTCTCTGGACAAACTGGAGGCCATGACCTGCGTCTGTTCCGTGGGCTTGGACATGGTCGCCGTTCCCGGAGATACGAGCGCCTCTACCCTTTCGGCGATCCTGGCCGACGAAATGGCCATCGGTATGGTAAACAATAAAACCACCGCGGTGCGTATTATCCCCGTTCCCGGGAAAAAGGCGGGGGATTGGGCCGAGTTTGGGGGCCTTCTGGGGGGAGCGCCCATTATGCCGGTTCACCGCTTTAGCAGTGACGCCTTTATCGCCCGGGGTGGCCGTATACCCGCTCCTATCCACAGTTTTAGGAATTAGGGATGCAACGGACCGCTTTGCTTCGGGATCGGCGTTTTTATTTTATCGCCATCGTGGCCATGGGTCTGGGTGGGGCCATGGTAGATTCTTCCTTTAATAATTTTCTCAAATCCAATTGGGATATGGGGGGCCTCGCCCGAAGCAGTTTGGAATTACCCCGGGAATTGCCGGGGTTTTTAAACGTTTTTGTGGCCGCTTTATTGGCCTTTCTTCCCGGTAGAAGGGTAGGGGCCGCGGCTTTTGCCCTGCAAGCCCTGGGTATCGCCCTGCTGGGCCTCTTTTCTTCGGGCTTTTCGGTGATGACCCTGTGGCTTTTTACGTACAGCCTGGGTCAGCATTTGTTTTTACCCCTTCAGCAATCCATCGGTATGGAACTTTCCAGCGAAGGGGTCGAGGGGAGCCTGTTGGGTCGGGCGAACGCTTTTAAAAACGGGGCCCAACTGGTCGGGGGCCTGTTGGTTATGGTGACCTTTGGGTTTTTTCATATCACCTTTACGGCCAACTTTCTGGCCGCCGCGCTGGTGTTTCTGTTTGGAGCCCTGGCTCTTTTTTCTATGTCGGCCCCTAAAAAGGACCGGCGGACCTCGTCCTTGATTTTAAAAAAACGGTACTCCCTTTTTTATATCCTTTCGATCCTTTACGGTACCCGGAAACAGCTGTTTATCACCTTTGGCCCTTGGGTTATCGTTACCATTTATGGAAAACCCACCTCCGTCATGGCGGCCCTGTATTTAGCCGGAGGACTTGCGGGGGTCATTTTTCAGCCCCTGATCGGTAGGGCGGTGGACCGGCGGGGCGAGCGGTTTATGCTGGGCCTGGAAGCACTGCTCCTAATCCCGGTGTGTTTTTTCTACGGCTTTTCCCATTTTGTTTTTCCCGAGGCCATCGCGTTCGCCCTGGTGTGCGTTTGTTACGTGATGGATTCCCTGCTCATGTCCTTCGGTATCGCCCGTTCCATTTGGCTTAAAAAAATCGCCCTAAGTCCATCGGACGTGGCTCCCACCCTGGCCATGGGGGTCTCCATTGACCATATTTTCTCCATCACCGTGGCCCTTTTGGCGGGGCTCCTGTGGGATAGGGCGGGCTACCAGTTCGTCTTTTTAACCGGTGCTGGGATCGCGGTCCTTAACTTTATAGCCACCCGTTTTGTCAACGTCTCGAAGGCCTAAAAAAACCAAACAGACTTCCAAAGAACCCGCCCACGATATGGGCGAACTCGGAAATGTTGTTGCTTTGAAAAGAGTTGAACAATTCTCGGCCCAGGTAGAGTACCAAAATAAGGATAAAGGTTAGGGGGATTTCCCCCTTATTAAAATTGGTAAAGGACGCCAGGAGGATCATCATAAACACGATGCCCGAGGCGCCCAAAAGGGCGGTGGGGAAAAGAAAGGCGTTCAGGATGCCGGTTATAAAGGCCGTGACAACCATCATAAAAAGAAGGGAAAGGGAACCGTAGGTTTCTTCTAAAATGGGTCCGATGAGCAGAATAAAAGAAAAATTGGAGATCAGGTGGTTCCAATTCGCGTGGCCGATTACGTGGGTAAAAAGTCGAACCCAGTCCCCCGCCCGGTGAGCGGAAAAAGAATGGTTCCCCGGGACCATGAACCAGTTCTCCGTCAGGTGGGGAACGATCGTTTGGGAAAGCACCAGCACGAGGGCGCACACAAAGGCGTAGGTCAGTACCGTGGGGGAATTGTATTTGATTCGCATACGTATCCTTTAAACCGTTAGTTCTATTTCTACGGGGCAATGGTCGGACCCCATAACGTCGCTTCGTATAATCGATTTTGTTACGGCCCCTAAAAAGGAACGATTTACGCAATGGTAATCGATTCTCCAGCCGATATTCTTTTCCCGGGCCCGCATTCGGTAGGACCACCAACTGTAGTGGCCCCCCTCGCCGGGCCTAAAATGGCGAAACGTATCCACATAACCCGCGGCGGTAAAGGTGTCCATCCAGGCCCGTTCTTCGGGTAAATACCCCGGGTTTCCCTCGTTATCCTTAGGCCGGGCTAAATCGATGGGGGTATGGGCGATATTATAGTCCCCGCAGAGGAGGATATGGCGTCCCTTCTTGGTCAAGGATTCACAGGTTTCTAGCATGGCTTGGCAGAAGGCCAGCTTGTAATCCAACCGGGCCCCCGCTTCCTGGGAATTGGGAAAATAGGCGTTGATAAGGGTAAAGGCGGGAAAATCGGCCATCAGTACCCGGCCCTCGTCGTCAAAATCCTGAAACCCCATGGTACGGACGTCCAGGGGCTCTACTTTTGAATAAATAACCACCCCCGAGTACCCCGGCCGTTTTGCGGAAGCCCAGTAGGCCCTGTAGGGGGTCCCCTGGCCGTCCACCGGCCGACCTAGTTCCTCGGATACCTGATCCGGCCGGGCTTTCGTTTCTTGAAGACAGAGCAGATCCGGGGATTCAGATCGAATCCATTCGACCAACCCCTTTTTTTCTACCGCCCGGATTCCATTGACGTTCCACGAAGCTATGCGCATAGTAGAACCAAGTATAGAAAGAACGGGGGGGCGGCGCAAGCCCGCCCAAACTGCCCCCGGGGAAGCTTTTATTCCCCTACCTTAACTGAGACAACAGCAGGGAAGCGGTCCCGTAACTACCTAAGTTACGGGACCGCCTCAATTCTAAAAACATCAGTTTTTAGAGGGGATTCCTTACTTTTTACCCCCCGAGGACCCCGAATTCCCTGACCCCTGGCCACCGGACCCCTGGTTCCCCGATCCCTGGCTTCCCGATTGGGTCTGGTTCTTGGTTTCCTCTGCGGTCCGCAGGCGTAGCCGTTCTCTATCCTGTTGGGTAAGTTGGATCGCCTTTTCCACCCTTAGGGTCTTGCCCTCCGCCACCACCTCCCGGGCGTATAAACGAACCTGCTGTCCCACCGTGGGATCGGCGTTTATCATTACCCCTCGGATTTGAATCCGCTGTTGATCCCGGATTTGGAGCTGTTCCAAATCCCCTCCGGGTACCATAACCTCGACCTCACTACCATCCCGCAGTTGGAGCATTACCCGATTTTGTACCGCCGAGTCTGGAGCCACGATTACCGTGCCTTCCATGGTCGTCACCTTTTCCGCGTTCCCGTTAGCCCAAAGGGCTCCACCGGCTACCGCGAAAACCGCGAGAATTGTAAGTATCCGTTTCATGTTGACCTCCTGATAGATCGTTCTACCCTTCTATACTTCCCCAGTACCCTGGGGGTTGCATAAAAAAATTTTGCTATAAAGCCAATTGAAGCGGTCCCGTAACTTAGGAGCTTACGGGACCGCCTAATTGGTTTTTTACAAGAGACCCTGATATAGTTAGGGGTTGTGGACAGTATAAGCGTCGATGATGAAACCAGGGAATTGATGGCGATCCAAAGGACCCTTTCGGGAAATCCTGAGGCCTTTCGTGCCATCGTGGAGGCGTATCAAAAACGATTGTACCAATTTTGTCTGATCCGTTTGGGGGATCCCGAAGCCGCTTCCGACGCTACCCAGGAAATCTTGATCCGGGCGTACAAATCCCTAGGAACCTTTAAAATAGGCCGGAACTTTCGAGCCTGGATTTTTTCTATCGCCTTCCACCATCTGTATTCGGGATGGAAACGAAAGAAGCGGGATGCGGAAAAACTTCAACGTTCCTATTACCCCGAAGAGGTGGAGCGTACCAATCCGGAAGAAAACCTCCTCTCCTCAGAAACACTTCGGGAACTGCGGGGGGCCTTGTCAAAGCTAAAGGAAGACCAGGCCACGGTGTTATACCTCCATTACTTTGAAGGCCTGTCGGTGGCTGATATAGCCGCTAGTCTCAATTTGGGGGAAGAAAACGTCAAAACTCGGCTCTTCAGGGGCCGAAAAAAATTGAGGGAATTGCGATTTCAGCGGAACAATTCTAAAAACTGATGTTTTTAGAATTGTCTCATTATTGGAAAAATCGCAACCCACCTTTCCTTGGGGAGGTATAGGTATATGATGAACTGTCAAGGGGTTTCGAATCTATTAGACCAATGGCAGGCCGGCGAACCGATCCAAGCCTCGGCGTTTTCTGACCTAAGGGCCCATCTCAAGGTCTGCCCTGTCTGTGCCCAGCGGGTGGGGCCCCTGGTACCCCTGCTTCGCTTTGACGTTTTGCAAGAGGTCGTTCAGCTTTCCGAGGCCAAGGATTTTTCCATCGCCGACCAGGTTATGGGGGGGATACTTCAAAATACCGAAAGGGCCACCGGGGCTCCCGGCCCCACGGTCCCGGAGGGGGATCGAGGCAAGCCTCTTACCCGTAGGCCCCTTCTCCGTAGCCCCCTCCCCCGTAGGACCTTCCTCCGCCCTGGCCGTATCGGGGCCCTTGGGGCGGCCATCGCGGCGGTCCTGGTACTCGCCCTGGGCCTTTCCCGGCTTATGGTTCCACCCACTGCGGCGGATCGGGTGGTCGTCACCTTTGTGCTGGAAGCTCCCCAGGCTCAAAGCGTGGCGGTGACGGGAAACTTTGATAACTGGTCGGCCCAGGGCATCCCCCTAAAGAAACAGGGGGATGGAAAAACGTGGAAAGCCACGGTTACGTTGAAACGATCTTTAGAGTATCGCTATAATTTTGTGATCGACGGGGAACGGTATATCAGCGATCCACGGGCGGTGTTGTCGGTGGACGACGGATTTGGCGGTCAGGTGTCCCTTTTAGACCTATAGCAGACCGTTGAAAGCCCGTAGCTGCGGGTTTTTCAACACCCCGATAGGAGAACCGGTATGAAGGATAAAAAGCTACTTTTTGGCCTATTATGGGTAGGGGTTTTGAATATGGGCCTGTTTGGCTTGGAAAATCCCCTGGATCTTGCCGTTTCCCTGGCAAAGAAAAACTGGCTTTCCCTTACCCTGTCCGCCGGACAAGGGGATACATCCGGTGGAACCCTGCCTACGGAAGCCCTTCTCCGCATCTATGCCCTGGAAATTCGAGCCCTCCTGGCCCGGGGCTACACGGCCCAGGAAAGTTCCGCGATGGTTCGGCAAAAAATGTACCTGGATCTGGCTCTTGACCAGGACCGGCAAATCCGAACGCGGCTGAAGAGCCTGGAAGAAAAGCAGGCTCTCCGTAATATGGACAACCCCGCCCGGCGATTTTCGGATACGGGTCCCGCCTCGGCCGGTCAGGGGGGACCGGATCACCGGCTCCCCGGGGGACGGAATTAGAACGTGAAGCCCCGGCGTGTAACCCTATTTTTACGATTACGGGTCTCCTTTGTCCTCCTCCTCCTGGTCCGGGTTTTTGTTCCCCCGGCGGCGTCAGCGGAAACCCAAACCTACGCTCCCTTGGACTGGTTGGACAGCCCCGACGCCGGGCCCTACCAGGGAATTCGGGGGGAGTTGGATTCCCTTTTTTCCCAGGCCCAGGCGGCGGGTCTTCCTTCGGAGGTCCTGATGGATACCCTGCGGGAAGGTACGGCCAAGAGGGTTTCTCCCCCCCTGCTTCTGGGGGCCCTTCGATCCGAGTGGCAACGGGATCGGGGCTTACTGTCCCTCTTTCAATCGATACCCCTTACTCGGCAAGCTCCCTTGGGAGACCTGATTCGGCGAGGCTCGGTACTTTTAAGGGGAGGAATTAGCATGGATACCCTGGATGCCCTTTTAGATTATACGCGGATTCTTGGAAAAACCACCGATAGGGCCCTTTCTGCGGCGGGGGCGGCCTTGAGGATTGTAGCCATAAGCGAGGGAGACCCCTCCGCGGTAGGATCCCTGGCCCAATGCCTAGTCCGCAGTACCCTGGGGGAGGAAGATTTTACAACCCTCGTCTCGGTGGCCCTTAAGGGTAAACGGTTAGGGATCACCCGGGAACCCTTTATTCGGCTTTTACAGGGAACCCTGGATAAGGGCGGAGGAATTACCTCTGTGGATAGGGAATTGGAACGGAGGGGTAAAAATTGAATAACCGTGGGGTAAAAAATCTTTTAACGCTCTTGGGTCTTTTGTGTATTCCCCTGTTTTCCATTTATCCCCAGACCTTTGTACAACCGGCCTTGGGTATGGATCTGGTCGGCCCTTCGACCTTCTTTGGGGAGCTTAAGGGAGGTGTTTCTACGGAAACCCCCGCCGAATCGGACACCTACGGTCGGCTCTTCGGAACCTATGACGTATTTGGCCCCTCGGCAAGCTCCCTGCGGCCCCTAAAGGCCGATGGGGGGGCGGAAACCTCCTTTTTTTATCGGTCCCTGGGTTCCCTTTGTGGGCCTGTACGGCGGTTTCAGTTCCCCCGACGGTTCTACCGGTACGGCGTATAGCCGCCTGTCCCTCTCCCTTACCGGAAACGGGGAAGATAGTTCGATTAGTTTTGCTACCGATGGAACCCTATGGTACGGGGTAGACGCCGGGGCCGAGGTGGCCGGCCGATTAGGTTTTTCTTCCCTGGTGGGCCCCCTGGTCATCAAGCCCCTTTTGGGCGCTTCCGCCTTTTTTGTATCCGGCCTTTTACAATCCTGGACCCTCCGGCCCATGTTGTCCCTTTCCTGGTATCCCACCTTTCCCCTCCAAGCCGACATTGGGACCGGGTGGAAGCATTCTTTAGATACCGCGACTACCCCCACCGACTCTTTCCCCTGGTCCGTCCGTATATCCGCCCAACCCAGGGATCGCTGGGGTTTTATGGTCTCCGCGGATTGTGAATCCTCGGTCGATCGGTTTATCGGAACCTTCGAAGGGGAGCTTACCCTGGACTTGGAACGCCGGGCTGTCTACTCATCCTGGGTTTTCCTCCGATCCCTCGGTAGTTTTGATACCTCCGTTTCCAGTAGCCCCACGGGGTGGGACCTTTCCAGCGGTGTGGCCTTTAGTTTTTAGAATGAACTCATCCTTATTAAGGGTTCCCTGGTTCTCTGGTGCTTCGGGATTGCGCTAAAGGGGCCCCAAGTCCAACCGGTTCGCTCATTGTTTTATCGATGATTTTTTGCTATCTTATAGGTTGAGATTAAAACTAAGGATTTTACGGATGCCCGTTATAAAAGATTTTGGAACCGAACTAGCGGTGGAGGACCATCAGAAACTGAAGGAACCCGAAAACTATCGGGTTGTTTTGTTAAACGATGATTTTACCACCATGGAATTTGTGGTTCATGTGCTGATTACGGTATTCCGAAAGTCCGAAGCGGATGCCCAGCGGATTATGTTGGACGTGCATCGAAAAGGCCGGGGCGTTGTGGGTGTGTATACCTGGGACATAGCGGTGACAAAGGCCGAAGAGGTCCATACCCTGGCCCGTAAAGAGGAATTTCCCCTCCGTTGTGTGGTGGAAAAAGCGTAAGGGCGACGAAGAGAGAGGAGTAGTGGAACTATGAAAATCAGCCGCCATGTGCAGGCTATAATTAACGCGGCGTATAACGAAGCCAAAATTCGCTCCCATGAGTACCTAACTCCGGAACACGTACTCTACGCCGCCCTATCTTTTAACGAGGTTCAAGAGATTTTTACCGCCTGTGGAGCCGATTTAGACCAAATTAGAAAGGGAATGGAAAACTATTTTGAACAGAAAGTCCCGGTGGTTCAAAATGCCGAACCAACCCAAACGGTGGGGTTTCAAAGCGTCCTTGAACGGGCGGTTCTCCACAGCCAATCTTCCCAGAAGGATCAGCTAGAGGTTTCGGATATTCTGGTTTCCCTCTACGACGAGGAACGGAACTACTGCGCCTATTACCTGCGGAAAGCGGGGGTCAAGCGGTTGGAACTGCTGGAAGTCCTTTCCCACGGCACTCGATTTTCCGATGAGGGGGATTTTGAACTGGATAAGGACGAAAGGGCCAAACTTGTGGAAGAGGAGCTTGAGGAGACCGGCGAGGAGGAAGAGCCCCAGGTGGAACAGGAAAGCCGCGTCAAACCGGCTCGTAAAGGCGCCCTGGAGCGGTTCTCCATCAACCTTACCACCCTGGCTAAGGAGGGGAAGCTGGAACCGGTCATCGGTCGGGAACAGGAGTTGGAACGGACTATTCAAGTATTGTGCCGTCGGCTTAAAAACAACCCCATCCACGTGGGAGATTCGGGGGTCGGTAAAACGGCCATTACCGAAGGGCTTGCCCAGCGGATCGTGGCGGACCAGGTCCCCCCCACCTTGAAGGGTTTTTCAATTTACGCGTTGGATATGGGAGCCCTCGTCGCGGGGACCAAGTATCGGGGTGATTTTGAGGATCGGATTAAAAAGGTCGTGGACGATATTGTAAAAAAAGAGAAGGCTATTCTCTTTATCGATGAGATCCACACCCTAGTCGGGGCGGGGGCTGTTTCCGGTGGTTCCTTGGACGCGTCGAACCTTTTAAAGCCCGCGTTGACCTCGGGAAAAATACGGTGCATCGGGTCCACCACCCACGAAGAATACACAAAGTACTTTGAGAAGGACCGGGCCCTTTCACGGCGCTTTCAAAAAATCGATATCAACGAACCCTCCGAGTCCGACGCCATTCTCATTCTAAAGGGCCTGCGAAAAAATTACGAGGAATTCCATCGGGTTACCTACACGGACGAGGCCCTGGAAACCGCGGTTCACCTTTCGGCCCAGTATATTAACGACCGACGACTGCCCGACAAGGCCATCGACGTAATCGACGAAGCGGGGGCCTTTGCTCGGATCGAGGCGTACAAAAACGAAGCCCCGTCCAAGGGCCTGGGCGACGGGGTCGCGACCCCAGAACCGGCGGCCTCCGGCCCCACTGAGACCGTGGAAGCGCCCATTGTCATCGATGTTCCTAAAATAGAGACGGTGGTGGCTCGGATCGCCCGAATTCCCGAACGATCGGTGGGGGAGAGTGAAAAGGATAAGTTAAAATATCTGGAATTTCGATTGAAAGAACGGATCTTTGGGCAGGATCAGGCGGTTTTAGCGGTGGTAAACGCGGTTAAACGGTCCCGGGCCGGGTTCCGATCGGCCAATAAACCGGTGGCCAACTTCCTCTTTGTCGGTCCCACGGGGGTAGGGAAAACCGAACTGGCCCGTTCCTTAGCGGACCTTTTGGGCGTATCCCTCCATCGCTTTGATATGAGCGAGTACCAGGAAAAGCATACGGTGAGCCGCTTGATCGGCTCTCCGCCGGGTTACGTGGGGTACGAGGAGGGGGGATTGCTAACCGACGTGATACGGAAACAACCCCACGCCGTGGTGCTTTTGGACGAAATTGAAAAAGCCCACTCGGATATTTATAACATCCTTTTACAGATAATGGATTACGCGACCTTGACCGATAATAACGGTAGAAAGGCAGATTTTAGGAACGTGGTATTGATTATGACCAGCAACGCTGGAACCCGGGATATAGGGAAAAGCCTTATCGGATTTGGGGATCGCAAGGTGGATGAAACCGCCGTGGACGGAGCCCTGGAACGGATCTTTACCCCCGAATTTCGTAATCGCCTCGACGCGGTGGTCCGCTTCAACCACCTTTCCCAGGAAGTTATGACCTCCATCGTCCGTAAGGAATTGGACACCTTCCGGCTTCAGTTGGCGGAAAAGAAGGTTTCCTTGGAAATTTCGGATGAATGCGTGGCCCATCTCGCCCAGGATGGTTATAGCCCCGAATTTGGCGCTCGAAATGTGGCCCGCCTCGTGGAAGATAAGATTAAAGCCTTTTTTGTGGACCAGGTGCTTTTTGGGGAACTCTCCGAAGGCGGAACCGCGAAGGCCGATTGGAAAAACGGGGAATATCGGATAACGGTGGTTGATTGAGATGAGTCGGCAGTGGAAAAGAGGATCCGATCCCGAGTTTCCCCATTTAACGGAACGGGAACGGTTCTCCTTTCCCGATCCCGAGGTTACCGAAGACGGCGTCGTGGGAGTCGGCGGCAACCTTTCTCCAGGGATGCTTCTTTCGGCCTACGAACAGGGCGTGTTTCCCTGGTATGGCCCCGTGGACCCTATCGTTTGGCATTCCCCCGACCCTAGGTTTGTCCTATTCCCCTCAAATTTACACATTTCCCAATCCATGCGGAAGATTTTTAAGAAGAACTATTTTGAATTAACCCTGGATAGGGATTTTAACGCCGTTATTCGGAATTGCGCTTCCGTCGACAGGCCGGGTCAAAATGGAACCTGGATTACCAAAGAAATGATCGAATCCTACACGGAACTCCATCGTCTAGGTTGGGCCCATTCGGCGGAAGCGTACCGGGATGGAAAACTCGTGGGAGGCTGTTACGGCATTAGGTTGGGGAACGCCTTTTTTGGAGAATCCATGTTTGCCCTCCTTCCCAACGCCTCCAAGGCCGCCTTTTTAGCCCTGGCCCACCTTCTCTTTTCCGACGACGTACGGTTTATCGATTGTCAGGTCCCCACGGAACACCTTCGGAGCCTGGGGGCTCAGGAAATTAGCCGCCGAGAGTTCCTTGCCCGGCTTTACTCCGCCTTGGCCATACGAAATTCTTCCATCCGCATGGAATCTATCATCGCCGGCCCCGACGCCAACACCCACGCCGCCTCCGACGAAGCGGACCGCCGTGGCAATTGGGGCCACCGTTACGTCCGTTTCCCCGAAATAAAGACCTAGAGGGTGTCCAAGCCTTTAGCCGTTTTCCGTATGCTTAGGGGTAACGCCGGCTAAATCACCGATAACGTTTACTAATTGGCCGTTTTGGGGTAACACGATTTTAGAGTTGTTTTTTAAGGCCTCTTCCACCGTTTGGAGCCTTCGCAATAGTTGGGCGTTGCCGACAAAATAGGTATCCGCGGCTTCGTTTACCAGCTTAATCGCCTGGGCTTCCCCTTCGGCCTTAAGAATTTCCGCCTGTCGAAATCCTTCGGCTTTTTTTATCTCCGCCCTCTTTTGGCCATCCGCCATGGTTTCCGTGGCGGTCGCAAAATCGATGGCGGCGATTTTTTCGTTTTCCGCTTTAACGACCTTGTTCATGGTCTCCTGAACGTCCTTCGGCGGATCAATTTCCTTCAGTTCCGTACGGACCACTGCGATACCCCAGTTCTTCGTTTCGTTAAGCAGGGTTTCCAGAAGTTCTGAGTTGATTTTTGAACGTTCACTGTTGGCGCTCTTTAAGGTCATGGTTCCGATGATATTCCGAAGGGTCGTTCGGGCCAGGTTGACGATCTGCCATTGGTAGTTATTCACGTTATACTGGGACGCCTTGACGCTTTCTTCGTCCGGTTTTACCCGGAAGTACACCTGAGCATCCACCCGGGCGTTCAAATTATCGTTGGTGATAATCTCCTGGGGCTCCGCGTCTACCATCTGCTCGGTGGTATTTATCTGGTACATTCTTTGGATAATGGGAAATACCCAGTGGAATCCCGGTTCCGCGAAACCAGAATATTTTCCCAGCGTTTCGATTAAGCCCCGGTGGGTCGGTCGGATGATTCGGATCCCCGAAAAAAATAAAACGAGTACCACGAGAATTACTATGTAAAGTACGGGTAACGTGAACATATACGGATCCCCCTTTTAGTTTAATATACTCCCCTTTTGTTCAAGGGTCACTAAAATTGATACACCGTGGGGTGTTTTACCAAGGGCTCTGTTTTAGGTAAAATCGCTAAAATCCTACGAAAATACGACATTAAGGAAGCTGTCCCGTAACTTCCTAAGTTACGGGACAGCCTCAATTGCTTAAGTCCCCGCTAAAAACAATTGGTTTTTAGCGGGGACTCATGGTATATTTTTTGTATGGCACAAATTATTGAGCGGGATACCCAGTGTTTTTGTTGTGGAGCCGAGAACGAAAGGGGGCTCCATTTGGAGTTTTCGTATCCGAATCCCGGGACAGCCGAGACGTCCCTTGTAATTCCGGATTATTTTTCCGGTTGGAAACAAACGACCCACGGGGGTTTTCTTTCCATGCTTTTGGACGAGATTATGGCCCACGCCATCCTGTATTCTAAAAAGACCGGGGAACCGGAGGATAAAACCGCGGTAACCGCTGAAATAACGGTTCGCTTTAAAAAACCCGTAGAAACGGGGACTCCGGTCAGGGTGGTGGGCAGGGTCGTGGAAACCAAGGGGCGACTAGTAGCGACCGAAGGGTGGATCTACGACGAAAACGACGTTGTGGCGGCGGAAGGAAAGGCCCGGTTTTTGGTTACGGGATAAACTGGTACCCCAACCCCCGGACCGTCACAATATGCCGCCCCTGGCCCTCCGTATCCCCGATTTTTTTCCGTAACCAAGCGATATGGACGTCCACCGTTCGGGTGGTTGTGTCGTACCCGTAACCCCAGACCGCTTCTAACAGCTGTTCCCGGGAGACAATTTGCAGGGGATGGTCCGTAAGGAACGAGAGGAGCTTGTATTCCTGGGCCGAAAGGGTAAACCTCTGCTCCCCCCGCTGTACCTCGGCGGTAGCGAAATTGATAGAAAACCCCTCGTACCGCTCTTCCCCCCGTTTTGTAATCGTTTTTTCCAAAATCAGCGGATCGTTTCCACCCTTCGTAACGCTCCGTCGAATAATCGCCTCCATACGGGCTAGCAATTCTTCCATTTCGAAGGGTTTGCAAAGGTAATCGTCGGCCCCAAGTTTGAGCCCCGTTACCCGGTCTACGGTTTGGCCTCGGGCCGTGAGCATCAAGATGGGGCTCGGGACTCCCTCAGAACGAAGATCCTGGCACACATCGAAGCCGCTCTTTCGGGGAAGCATCACGTCCAGGAGTATAATATCAAAGGACTTGGTTTTAGCGGTTTCAAACCCCTCCTGGCCATCCATGATCGACGTGACCTGGTAGCCCTCCGCTTCCAGTCGATCGGTTAGGGTCATAACTAAGCCCGGTTCGTCTTCTATGACGAGAACTCGTATTTTTTGCGAAGCCATAGCGTCATTCCACACGGCTTGTATCCCAGGGAAACGTAAGGATAAAGAGGGACCCCGATTCCCCCTGGGCCCTGTACTGTACGGTCCCTCCGTGTATTTGAACAATACGGCGGACCACGTTTAACCCCAAACCACTGCCTCGACGTTGGGACTTCCGGGCCTCTTCTCCCCGGTAAAAGGGTTCAAAGATCAGCCGCCGTTCCCGTCGTGGAACCGGCTTGCCATGGTCCTGGACCGTTAAGACCGCCCAAAATGTTTTGTTCCAGCTCCTATGGCGCCGTAACTCCGTGTCCAGACGCAAGGCCAGGTATTTCCCCTGGGCCGCGTGTTTTAAACCGTTGGATACCAGGTTGCCCAGGGCCATTTCGAGGGCGCTCTTATCCCCCTGGAGCCAAATATCTTGTTTAATCGACACTTCCACGGCAAAGTCCGCCGCCTCTAAATCTTTCCGGTAGGATTCCACCACCTCGGTTACCAGGTCTCCTAGATTCAAGGATTCAAAGCTCGGCCTTTGGGTATCCCCCAAACGGGCGTACAAAAGGAGCCGATCGATTAATTTGGTAAGCCGTTTGCTTTCCCCCTCTATGGTCCGACCGTATTGGACCGTCCGTTCGCTCCCCTTGATAATACCCGACGCCAGGTTATTGGCGGCGGAATAGATCACCGCGATGGGGGTTTTTAACTCGTGGGTTACCGACGCGATGAATTCCCCCTGCCGTTCCGATAATTCTTGGGTTCTGCGAACCGCCACCGCCAGAATGACCAGCACCAGGGCCAATAACAACAGAATCGCCGAACTGATGATCATGTTCCGGATGGTCGTCAGGCGGACCACCGCCGTCAAAGACCCGGATCGGTGTACCGCCTCCAGCACCCATAGAGCGCCTTCCAGACGGTCCCGATTGCGAACCGAATAGGGGGTCAGATAGCTTTCAATCCGTCGATCCGGATCCCCTTGGGCCATCAGACTATCCCGGCGGGATCGTAGCAGGGTTATGATAGGTTCGGTGGATGTCCCCTTGAGGGGGGCCGTTTCGGTTTTGTAGGGTTCCTGGGAAAGTTCGGTCTTTAAAAGGGGATACTGAAAATCCGGATGGTTGAACCACCGTTCATCGATGGCCGAACTGGAGGTATAGAGGGTCGTACCCCGCTTTCGATCTACTACCCGAAAATAATAATCCGATTTTCCAAAGAGTAGTTGTCCCGCTAGAACGGGAAGGAGCTTTTGGGCAAAGGCTTCTCGGTTTAATTTAATTCCCAACCAAAAATAATCCCGCCCCTGGCCTAAGGGAAGGGGAACCAGGAAAAGCTCCCCTTCGGCGGGGCTTTTGCCCCCGTCGAAAAATCCGAACTCCATGGGATACGTGTTGATGATGGTGGTCAAAAGTTCAGAAAAGGTACTATCCTTTTTAGGAATAAAGGCCTGTCCGTCCCATTGCCAAAGGGTGGAAGGAACACCCTGGGTTTGGGGCCGTTTGAACAGGTATAGACCCTCCACGATTGAACTTTCCATAGAGTAGGCCTTCCAAATATCCCAACGGTGTTTAAAATCAGTCCAATCGTTATTTTTGAAGGAATCGCTTACCTCGTCGGCCCCCACGCCGAACACCAGAGGGAGCACGGCCACCTCGTCTTGAAGGGCCGTACTCAACCTGTTCGCGGTGGTATACAGTCCCTGGACGAGCCGATACCGTTCCCTCTCTCCCATTTCGCCGATCCATCGAAATTGAAATAGAGCCAGTAGTATCAACAGGGGAACCAGAGCGAGGGTTATCCAAAGGGACCAGAACCGGAATACTATCCGCATAAGGCGATTGTAGTGCGGGGATAACATCCCGGTCCCCCATTTCTTGGGCTCCCATAATCCCCCCATTACAGGCTGAGGATTACTTTTCCGCTTCGTCCGCTGAGCATGGCGTCAAAGCCCTTTTGGAAATCGTCAAAGGAGAAGCGATGGGTGATTACCGGCGCGATATCAAGACCGCTAGTTAACATGGCCTGCATTTTATACCAGGTCTCGAAAATTTCCCGGCCGTAGATACCCTTCAGGTGTAATCCCTTGAAAATCACTTGATCCCAATCGATTTTTGTCTCCGGAGGAAGGATCCCCAACAGGGCGATACGACCACCGGGGTACATACCCTCCAGCATGGACTCGAAGGCAGACCCCGAACCGGACATTTCCAAACCAATATCAAAGCCCTTCATCCCTTCCCGTTGTATAAAGGCCCGTACCGAATCCTCGTTCCCGTTGATTACGTGGGTAGCCCCCATTTTAGTGGCCAGGTCGAGCCGCCAGGGGTTGATATCCGATACGACTACCCGGCGGGCCCCCACGTGCTTGCAAATCGCGGTGGCCAAACACCCAATGGGCCCTGCCCCGGTAATCAGCACATCCTCCCCGATCATTTCAAAGGAAAGGGCCGTGTGGGTCGCGTTCCCAAAGGGGTCCAAAATGGCCGCTACCTCGTCGCTGATGGACGGGTGGAGCCGCCAGGCGTTGCTCGCGGGAATGGACAGGTATTCGGCAAAACAGCCATCCCGGTTTACCCCGATCCCCTGGGTATTGGGACAGAGGTGTCGGCGGCCCGCTAAACAGGAACGGCAGGTACCGCAAACGATGTGCCCCTCCCCGGAGATCCGTTCACCTATCGCCCACCCCGAAACCGAGGAGCCCAATTCCACAATTTCCCCCACAAATTCGTGGCCTATTACCATGGGAGGTTTTATCGTTTTTTGGGACCAGCTATCCCATTTATAGATGTGAACGTCGGTACCGCAGATGGCCACCTTTTTAATTTTTACGAGAAGATCGTTGGGGCCAATTTTCGGCATGGGGACCTCTTCCATCCAAATTCCCACTCCGGCCTCACGTTTAACCAGGGCTTTCATCGTTGAGCCTCCATCGATAAAAATTATACCTATTTTTACGAAGGGTGGGCAACCCATATTTCTTAAAAAACATTGAGCGGATTGTCGGAGCGCATTAACGTAGCTCCTTTGGCGGCTTGCGTGGGTACGTTTGCAATTTTCCGTAGTTTCTGTATACTCATGATATGAAAATCCGTCTCCTTTTCCTACTATGGATGGGATATTGTGCCTCCCTGGGGGTTTTTGCCCAGGATAGTTTGTTTTTTAGCACCCTCAGCACCCGGGATGGGCTTCCTAATTCGGCCATCGCCGCTATCGCTCAGGATGATCGGGGATTTCTGTGGTTTGGTACCCAGGGCGCCCTGGTCCGGTACGATGGGTACACGTATAGGGTCTACGAAAACGAACCCTTCGAGGAAAACGCCCTGAGCCATAATCAGGTTCAAACCCTGTTAATGGAAAAGGATGTCCTATGGGTAGGAACCTACGGGGGACTGAACCGGCTGGATTTAAAAACCGATAGGATTACCCAATATTTACACGATCCTGAAAATCCGGATAGTTTAGCCGGGGATCTGGTGGTCTCCCTGGTCCGGGATCGGGATGGGCGACTTTGGGTGGGAACTTCCAAAGGGTTGGACCGGTTGGACGAGAAGTCGGGCAAATTTATCCACTATCGGGCCAGCGAAACGGATGTCCACGCGGTTCCGCCGGGGATTATCCGTTCTCTTTTGGTCGATAGCCAGGGAACCCTTTGGGTTGGTACCGGTGGCGGGGGGCTTTTGTTTTACAACCGGGATACGGATGATTTTACCCGACTTCCCTGGAATAAAAGCGACCCGTCCCTGTTGCCCAGTCCCTATATCATGAGCATCACCGAGACTCCCGACGGGGAGCTCTGGTTTGGTTCCTGGTACGGCGGCATTTCCCGGCTCGTGGACCGGAAGGCCCTACGTTTTAAAACCGTATATTTGGCCGATGACCGGATCTATTTTGTAAAATCCATGACCCAAAACGAGTTGTTTGTGGGGACCTGGGGGGGTGGACTATTTGAATATAACCGTACCACCGGTACGGTTACCCGGCACCAGCACACCGATGGCCCGGGCTCTATTCCCAACGATGTGGTCTATTCGGCCTTTTTGGATTCCAACGATGTCTACTGGGTGGGTACTAACGGGGGCGGGGTCGCCCGTTCTGAACGGAGAACCGTGCAGTACCGGGCCTACCTGCACAATCCAGAACGGAAGGATAGCCTCCCGGCGGGCAAGGTATCTTCTATATTTGAAGACCATACGGGAATACTCTGGGTGGGGGTCTATAACGGGGGGCTTAATCGATTGGATAGGGAAACGGGGACCTTCCATCATTATTTCCACGACCCTAAAAATCCTAAAAGTTTTCCCAACGATATTGTCAACGGGTTGTACGAGGATAGGGAAGGGCGCCTCTGGGCGGCCACCAACGATGGGTTGGCTCTGTATAATCGAACTACCGACGATTTTACGGTGTACCGTCACGATCCCAACAATCCGGATAGTATAGCCGATTCGGTGATTTACTCCCTTAAAGAAAGTCCCGAAGGCTTTTTGTGGGTAGGTACCTATACCCAGGGGCTGGAACGTTTTAACCCCGTAACGGGAACCTTTAGCCACGTATTTTCCACCGCCGATTCCCTCGTTTACGCCCTGGAATACGACCGCCATGGAAATTTATGGATTGGGAACAATAACGGCCTGGACCGTATGGAAAACGGTCAGGTGGTCCGCCGGTATCGCTACGATATCAAAAACCCTAAGGGTATATCCTCCAATACGATTCGTATTATTTTTAGGGATTCCTCGGGTCGCCTTTGGATGGGAACCGTCGGTGGGGGACTCCTCCGTTACGATGAGCAGACCGATACCTTTGTCCATTTTACCAAAAAACAGGGCCTGCTGGATAACACGGTCCGGTCCATTTTAGAAGTGGACGATGGGTCCCTCTGGATCGGCACCGCCACGGGCATAGGGGTTATCGATAAATCGGGGTCCTTTTTCCGGGGCTACTCGGTGTACAACGACCTTAAGGATAGGGAGTTCCATACGGGGGCTTGGAAGTCCAAGGACGGGAAGCTCTACTTTGGGGGACAAAACGCGGTGTACGTTTTAAATCCCCGGGAGGCCCTTAAGGACCTTAAGCCGCCGAGGGTTCTGGTATCGGAGATACAGATCAACGTGAAAAATGTGGTCAATTCCAACCTGTCCTCCGTCGCCGCCCCCTATATACAGTCCATCCGGCTTCCCTACGATAAAAATAATATTTCCGTCTCCGTTTCCACCGTGGATTTCCGCGAACCCCTGCGGAACCTGTACTCCTTTAAGCTAGAGGGTTTCGATAAGGACTGGTCCAACCCATCCATTGGTCGAAGGGTCGCCTATACGAATCTGCCGGGGGGCCACTATACCCTCCGCGTTCGCGCGGCGGACAACGACGGGGTGTGGAACGACAACGCCCTACGTCTACCCATAACCATCGATTCTCCCCCCTGGGCAACCCCCTGGGCCTACAGCTTCTACGTCCTTCTCCTGTGGGGCTTCGGTTTTCTCAGCACCAAAGCCTGGGGGCGCAGGGTGCTCCAACAGCGGATTGAAGAGTTAACGAGGTTGCAGGAGGAACTCCAAAAGGCCAACCAACGTTTGGATGACCTGTCTATGCTCGACGGCCTGACTGGAATACCGAATCGGCGCCGTCTGGATCAAGTCTTGGGGCTCCTCTTTGCCGACGCGGTACGGGAAAAGAAACCCCTGGCGGTCATCATGTTCGATATCGATTATTTCAAGGCCTTCAACGACCTGTACGGACACCTAAGGGGGGACGAAACCCTAAAACAGGTGGCCCAGTCCCTTCAGAAGTCCGTCGAACGGGCTACGGACTTTGTGGCCCGGTTCGGGGGCGAGGAGTTTATCGCCGTGCTTTCCAACACCGATAAAGAAGGGGCCCGTACCGTGGCCGAACGGATCCGTTCCGCCGTGGCAGACCTGGGAATTCCCCACGAAGGATCCACCGTTGCACCGGTGGTTACCCTGAGCGCGGGTCTTTTTGTGGGGGTTCCCGAGCCGAACCAACAGGGGACCGATTTTATCGCCCAGGCCGATACGGCCCTGTACCAAGCTAAATCGAGGGGCAGAAATAGGCTCTGCGATGGCACAAAACAGGAGCTCTAGTCCTACACCCCTCCCATGGACGAGGAGGTCCCTCTTTGGTTATAGTGGAACGGTATGGTAGCGCCAGTTTTAATGCTTATATTTTAATGCTTATAGTTGAGGGAGTTGTTCCATGGAAGTTCGCGTTCGCTACGCCCCGTCACCCACGGGGCTTCAACATATCGGGGGGTTACGAACCGCCCTGTTTAACTATCTGTTTGCCCGTTCCCTGGGGGGGAAGTTTATCCTCCGTTTGGAAGATACGGACCAAAGCCGTTCCAGCCCCGTTTTTGTACAAAACCTCTACGATACCTTTGCGTGGTTGGGTTTCCATTGGGACGAGGGCCCCGATGTGGGGGGCCCTTCTGCTCCCTACGTCCAGTCCGAGCGGTTCGAACTGTATCGGACCTACGCCCAACAATTGGTAGCCCAGGGTCAAGCGTACTATTGTTTTTGTACGGAGGAACGCTTGGATGCTATCCGAAAGGAACGGGAGGATTCAAAGTCCAGCGAAACGGGGTACGATCGCCATTGCCGAACCCTTTCAGCCGCCGAAGCCCAGCGCCGGGCCGCCGCGGGGGAAGCCCACGTGATTCGGCTCAAAATACCCCTGGGGGAAACGACCCGTTTCCACGACCACCTGTTAGGGGACATCGAGTGGAAAAACGACGATGTCAACCCTGACCCGGTGTTATTAAAAACCGACGGCTTCCCCACGTACCACTTGGCCAACGTGGTGGACGATCATTTGATGGGGGTTACCCACGTTCTCCGGGCTCAGGAGTGGGTCCCTTCCACCCCCCTGCACGTTATCATGTACCGGGCCTTCGGTTGGGACCATCCGGAATACTGCCACCTTCCCATGGTGATGGGCCAGGATGGAAAAAAACTGAGCAAACGCCACGGGGCTACCAGCATCGATGAATTCCGCAAATCGGGGTACCTTCCGGAAGCTCTGATCAACTACGTGGCCCTCCTAGGGGCCTCCTACGAAGAGGGAAAGGATCTGTACACCCTGGAAGAGCTGGCCTCCCGGTTCCGTTTGGATAAACTGAACAAGGCCCCCGCGGTCTTTGATTATAAAAAACTGGAGTGGTATAACGGCCAGTACATCCGCATGAAAACGGACGACGAATTGGCGGCCCTAGCTCTACCGTTCGCGGTTTCTTCGGGTCTCTTCGGATCCGGCGGGGGTGAAGGTTCTGGGAATCCCAGCGATGCCCAACGGAAAGCCTTTACGGCGGCCATGCCCCTGGTTAAAGAGCGGGCCGTGTTTATTCAAGAGATCCCCCCAAAGGTGGCCTACCTGTTCTCCGACCCCCCCATTCCAGCGGCGGAGGAGTTTATCCCCAAAAAATTGGACCGTACCGCCGCCATACAGCTTTTGGAGCTGGCCCGTACCCTGGTAGAACCCCTGGCCCAGGGGAGCGACGAAGAGGACGAGGCTCTGATAAAGCGAGTTGCCCTGGAGCGGGACGTAAAAATGGGAGACCTGATGATGCCCCTCCGGGTCGCCATAACTGGTTCCCGCGTTAGCCCCCCCCTGTTCGGTTCCCTGCGAATTTTAGGGGTACAGCGGAGCCTGGAGCGGGTGGATAGGGCCCTGGCGGTTTTGAAGAAGGCCTAGGTGAAAGCCCAAGCTTTCAGTTGGGCCCCGATGACCCTCCTTTTCCTCCTTTCCCTTTCTCCGGCGGTGGGGGCCCAGGGGGTGTCCCTTCCTCCCTCGGTGGAAGAACGGCTCGCTACGGAGCCCCTGGTATCCTCGTTTCAATTTAACCCCCGGGGCCTACGGCTACTGCCCCAATTTTCCGGAAGCCCGGAGTTTGCCGCCCGCCACGGGGCCCTACGGGCCCACGCGGTTCAGGAAGCCCTCTTCGCCCTCAAGCCCCTGAGTGTACGGATGGATAGGTATACGGCCTACCGTATCCTGCTCCAGGCCCCCACCCTGAGTAACCTTACCTTCCGATCGGCGGGGGAAAGTCCGGTTACCGTTTTTGGTAGGGTTCGCTTCATTGCGGAACCCCAGGGGGATGACCTCCATTGTGTGGTGGAAATTCACGACAACGATTTTGGAACCGCCCGTTTTGAGGGCAAATTTATCAATACGGAAAATCGTTTCGAACTGCGGATGGTCAACCTGGATTCCCTCCATTATTTAATTTTTCCCGCCGTTCCTCCCCGGCACGCCCTGGTGGACCTTTTGTATTTTGACGATCCCCAACGGCCGCTGGTGTACACCGCCTGGAGCGTTCGAGCTTATTTTTTTGTGCCCGGCGTGGTGGATATAGAAAAATTATTGTACCACCGAGCCATGGCGTTGAAGGATTGGTTTACCGATGTGTTGGAGCGTACCGCAGAATGAACATCCGCGTAATTGAACTACCCCTTGATTTCGGCGCCAGCCGACGGGGGAGCGATATGGGCCCCTCGGCCATGCGGCTGGCGGGCTTAAAACAGGAATTGCTTGACCTGGGGCACCAGGCGGAGGAATCCTTCCCCGGAATCCCCGTACCTGCCCAGGAATTTCTGGAGGAGGGGGACAAGGACGCCAAGTTTTTGGCCCCCATCGCGGAAGCCTGCGGTCAGCTGGCCCAACGGGTGGAAGCCGCCGTGGACGATGGGGTCTTCCCCCTCATACTGGGGGGAGACCATTCCATCGCCATAGGCACCCTTTCGGGCCTGGGCGCCGCCTACGCAAAACGAAAGCTCCGATGGGGCACCCTTTGGGTAGACGCCCACGGGGACTTTAACACCCCCGAAACAACCCCATCGGGGAACATCCACGGAATGTCCTTGGCCGTGGCGTGCGGGTACGGCCGGCCAGAACTCACGGGACTCCACGGGAACTTTCGGAAACTTGACCCCGCCAACGTGGCCCTGATAGGAGTACGGGACCTGGACCGGTACGAAAAGGACACCATGCGGAAAGCCGGGGTCCGGGTGTTCACCATGACCGACGTGGATCGCTTGGGAATTGCCGAGGCCTCCCGTCAAGTGGTAGCCTTTTTTAAGGAGCGGGTCGACCGGCTTCACGTCAGCGTGGACATGGATGTGATGGACCCCATGATCGCCCCCGGGGTCGGCATCCCCCTCTCGGGGGGCTTCTCCTACCGGGAAGTCCTCCTTCTGGCGGAAGAATTGGCCGCTTCCGGGCTCCTAGCCTCGGCGGAACTGGTGGAAGTGAACCCCGTCCTCGATGTACGCAACCAAACCGCCCGCATGGCCGTCGAGATCACCGGACGTCTTTTAGGTAGCCGAGTGTATTGATATTGCGACAATTCTAAAAACATCAGTTTTTAGAATTGATCCGCTGAAATCGCAATTCCTGTAAGGAATTGCTTAAGTCCCCTCTAAAAACAATTGGTTTTTAGAGGGGACTTATTATTTTATTTTATGGGCATGCCGGCGGAAAAGCCCAGGGTAAAGGCCCGATTCGTGTCCAGGGCGTCGGTGAGCATGGCGTCGACGACGAACTTATACTTGCTCAACGCGGGGTACGATGCGATATCGATACGAATCCCCGTATTCAAACTACCCCGTTGGGAAGCGTTGGCCCCCACAGCCTGGGTGCTGTAGGAAAAGTTGGCGAAATCGGTGAGCCAATGAATGTAGTTTTGAAAAACCTTGGGAAACAGAACCATATCAAAGCCCATCCCAAAATCGATATTGCTGTCGTTACTATCCTTTACAAACGTTTTTCCCACTACCACGGTGGTATCCGCGGGCATATTAAAAAAGGTCGCCGGGTAGGTTGCGGACAGGTAAATCTGGGTGGCGTTGGAACTGGTGCCCCCCTGCTGTAAAAGCTGAAGGTTTCCCCCGATCGCCACGGCAGTCCCCGTGGTGGGAAGCTGGAGCTTGCCGCCGATCAAGGTATCCCCGTTTTTATCCCCTATCTGGTTATCGTAGGCCAGGGAGACTTCGAACCATTTAAAAAGACTGACGCTGGCGGCGCCGATATGGGCCACATCGCTCTGGTCAAAAATCCCGTGGTATCCCAAGTCCACCCCCACATCGGCGCTCTTTTCCCATCCTATTCTGCCCGTGGGAATCGAGATTAGGCCCGTGGACCCATTAAGGCTCATGCCCTTTAGGGATTGGACGGATTGAGCCGTTACCGCCGGGATTAGAACCGAAAAAACAACCAAAGTCGCTAAAAGATTTTTTGTGCGCTTCATCCATTACTCCTTTTAAAACGTTATAAGGGAATATTTAAGTTTATTATAGCGAGTAATTCCTATTTTTTCAATTCATTTATATTCCTTTCCCCATGGTAATACTTCCACGGTTGTCGTATAACTTACGGTATGAGCAAGACCGTAAGCCACGATTGGCGTGAAACAAGCCGAAAACGCCTTTTGGACTGCAAAATATTTACCGTTTCCGAAGCCGAACGACGCACCGAAGACGGTATGTCGGGTAAATTCTACCTTATTGATGCCCCCGATTGGGCGGGTATTATCCCCATCGTTAACACCCCCGAGGGACGCAAGTTCGTCATGATAAAGCAGTACCGCCACGGAACGGGCCGCTGTTCCATCGAATTCCCCGGCGGTATTATCGATAAGGGGGAAGATCCGGTCCTGGCCGTCTCCCGGGAACTACTGGAAGAAACGGGCTACGCCGCCGAAATGATCCTCCCCCTGGGCTCCCTTTCCCCCAACCCCGCCATGATGACCAACCACTTCCACGCCTTCATCGCCGAAGACTGCCACCTCGTTCGTCCCCCCAAACCGGACGAGACCGAGGATATCGAAGTGTTCCTGATCGACGAAATGGAAGCCATCAACCTCGTCGGGGGCGAGGATATGGGCCACGCCCTCATGACCGCGGCGCTGTTTCTGTACTCCCGGTACGTGGGCCGTTGTTTGTAAGAAATGCCCCGCTCAAAATTGAGTGGGGCATAGGTCTTACAAAAATTCAAACCCCTTGGCTTGAATGAATACGATTCTCTAGGTTCATTATCACCGAGCGTCCGCTTATCAGCAGTTTGGATTAATCTTATTCTTGGTTGCCAACATGAAAAGGATATGGACTCCCGCTCCCACGACCACCGTATCCAGAGCGATTACCGATGTAAAGCTGAATTTCGCGGATTGTGCGATAAGGCCGAAAATCGCTCCGATTGCCCAAGCCATGAGGGGTAGAACCCTGATGGAAGTCGTGGATTCAACCTTTTCGGGGTTGTAGGAAAGATTTTGGTCTCCCCTGAAAAAGAAATAGTCCACGATCATAACTGCCGCAGCGGGGGGGATGAGCACGGCGATAAGTCCTAAGAAAGACTGGAATCCCGCTGCTGTGTTAATTCCTAGCAACGCTAAAATGGTACCGACAGCACCGGAAATCGCTGTGATAACTACCTTGCTCAATTTGGGAAACATCGCGTTTAGAGACAACGAACCAGAGTATAGATTCACGTCGTTGGTAGTCCAGGATGCGAGGATGATAGTCAACACCGCCATGATCGTCCAGATGGGAGAAACACCCTTCATCATGATCTTGGAGAAATCGAATTCGCCGCCCGCGCCTTTGACCATGATGGCTCCAAGACTGAGAATGACGGGGAAGCCGATGGTCATACCGAAAAACAAGCCCCAGCCAGCGGAGCTCTTGTTCTTCGCGTAACGGGTTACGTCGGGGGTTACCAGTGCCCCGATGATGAAAGACCCGATCAGTACGGAAACCGCTGCGCCAAAGGGCATGGCCTGGGTTGCTGTCGCGGGCTGGACAGGAACGGGGCCCCCAAGATATTCACGGGCGATGGTCGCCACCAGCATAATGAGTATGAGGGGCATGGCGAAAATACTGAGCTTTTCGATGGCCTTGAAACCGACGATAGCGGTGATGGTTATCAGGAAACCACCTATAAGGGTATATACCCAAGCTGGAACCGCTTTACCCAACACGAGCATGAGCCCCCCGTCACCAAAGCCGGAAACCATAAAGCCCAACTGCACGCCGAACCAACCCCAGAGCGCGAAGAAGAGCAGTATTTGGAGGATGAACGCCCCCGTCTTGCCGAATGTAAACCGCGCGGTGAGTCCGGTGGAAAGCCTTGTTCCAGCTCCGAGTATGCCAGTAAGGATGGATATGGCACCCAATGCAATACCGGCGATGAAATAGATTGCTATAGAGGTTCCCAAGGGCATGGGCCCGGATATCAAGCCCGCAAGGAAGAACACCGGAAGGCACATCGCACTTCCCCAATACACCATGCCGATTCCGAACCAACCCTTGCCTTCGGCTACCGGCACCGGTTTAGCGCCGTAGTCCTCGGTGAGGACGGTCTTGTGACCTGCGTTTTCTGACATGATCAACTCCTTGTATATAGGTAGCGCGATACCAGGACCACGCATTATGCAAATCGGTAGATCCGTGGGATGGTCAACGTTTCTTGAGGTTCCCCACCGCTTTTACCTTAAACCTGACCGCGTTGGAAGGTAGATACGCCAGTGGAATTTCCTCTATTTCCACGATATCCACGGTATCCCCGTCGGCACCAGCACGGATGGCTTCGGCGATAGCCTGGGCTTTCACTTCCTCGATTACCTTTTCTCGGCCCTTGCTGGCCACATCGAACACTCCGTCAACATTGCCTGACACCTGGGCTATGGCCGCCCCTATTGCATTAGCCACGTCGAAGTTTATCGGCCGTAGCACCTTGCTCGCTCCGGCCAGCGAATCCGGCAGTATGACGCTACCGCCACCTACGAGCACCACCGGTACGCCTTCGGCGGAGGTTTTCATCTTGTCGATAACCTCTTCGGTCATTCGTTTCATGACTTCCAAGGCGGTTTTTGCTTTTTGTCTGTCGATATTAGCAACTTTTCCCCGGTCGCCCATTTCAGCAAGTCCCGTGGCGACTGCTATATCGCTGGCGGTCATGGTTTTTCCACCGAACACGAGGGCTTCTTTAGCGATACGGTAACCCACGGATTGGGGGCCAACCCTGATCGGGGTGACGGACAGGTCAACAAGAGAACCTCCGCCCAGACCTATGGAAATAAGATCCGGCATACGGAAGTTGTTGCGGACCCCGCCCACGTCCGCGGCGGCGCTGGACTCCCGCGGGAAGCCCTTGCTGAGCACCCCTATGTCAGTCGTGGTTCCGCCAACGTCCACCACAATCCCGTCTTTGATGCCCGAAAGGAAGGCCGCACCCCGTAACGAGTTGGTGGGACCAGAAGCCACGGTGAGTACCGGAAACTTCATTGCGTAATCCACGGACATCAGGGTCCCATCGTTCTGGGTGATGAATAATTCTGCATGTATGCCATGTTTTCTCAGGGCGTTCCTGAAGGACCCATAAGCCTGTTCTGCCAACTTTCGTATGGCCGCGTTGAGGATCGCTGCATTCTCCCGTTCTATAAGACCAATGCTACCAATCTGGTGGGAAAGGGTAATAGGTAAATTTTTGCCAAGAACTTCCTCAGCAAGCTCGGCTACCAGCAGTTCGTGTCCATGGTTCACCGGAGCAAAAGCCGATGAGACCGCCAAGGCTTCGGCTCCCGAGCGGATTACACCATCCAAGGCTTTTCGGATCTCGTCCTTGTCTGGTTCCGCCAAGGGTGCTCCAGTGTATTCGTACCCCCCTTGGACGATAGCCCAGGTACCACCTATGGTTTTAAGGAGATCTTCCGGCCATTCTACGAAGGGCGGGATGGCGTATCCCGAGGGGCCGGATACGCGGATCACAGAGACCTTCGACAGGTTCTTTCGCTCGATGATAGCGTTTGTCGCATGGGTTGTACCGAGCATGGCATCCCCAATATGGGCCGGCGGAATTCTCGATTCAGCTAAAACCCTGGTGACAGCCGCGTCTATGCCGGAGGATACATCAGGACTGGTGGGTTCTTTGCACTTTGCGACCACTACGTTTTTTTCATCCAGTATGACGGCATCGGTATTTGTACCGCCCACGTCTATTCCTAGTCTATAATTCATCGGGCGCCTCCCGCGATTGTTTCGATGGGCACATAGTCCAGATCGTACTTGAAGTAACGCGGGCCAACCTGCTTTATACCCGCTTCGGTGCGCCAGATGGGGTGGCAGGGCATACCCACAACCATACAGCGCCTACCGTATTTCAGGTGCTCGGTGGTGATGGGGAACCCCCGTTCCTGGTCCAGCACGGTGATTAGGTCCGGCGTCATGGCGTTGGGTTTTCCATTGCGGCGGCCAACTAAATTTTCATTCTGGAAATCGAGCTCGTAGGATTCTCCTTTGCAACTGTCTATGCCTTCGAATACCACGATGCCCCTTATAAAGCCGCTGGTCAGATCCCGGCGCACATCGGTAATTTTTCCTTCGAAGAGCCGGAATCCCTTGGTTATTTCCAGGATGCCATCCACCGCGCTTACCCGGGACTTTCCGGCTTCCAGTATTTTTTCCCCAATCCGTTCGGCGAGGCTCATGGTACCGCGTATGGCTAGTCGCTTGAGCGTAGCTCCGTCCATACTATAGATGCCAAGCATGGAGTTGAGTCCCATGGCAATGGTTGCCGTCCTCGAAAGGACCTCGCTCCATTGGTTTGACACGGCTTCCAGTAGTATCTTGTTGCCCTTTTCGTCGCTGATGACCATGGGCGAAGATGAGACCCCCCCCAGGCTGAAGGAAACCATGGGCAGTTCGGGAAAGGCCCGACCCATACCGTCCCCATCCACCAAGGGAAGTCCCAGGCAGGCCGCCGTATAGATGGGGATACAGGAATTAAGTCCCCCGGCCTCTATGGATATAACCGCGTAGGCTGTGCGCCCAAGAAATTTTTCCAAAGCCCTGAACGAAGTTTCCGGTTCCTTCCCGTTTGGCAGTTTTTCCAACATGACGGCCGGGGCTCCCATCATGGCGGAGGGGATAACAAGCTCGCTATCAGGAATTTCTTCCACATCAATCAGACGCACCGGCCCGTGTTTACGTATGGCCTGCTTGGCCATCAATTTACCGACGTAGGGATCGCCCCCGCCGCCGGAACCGAGAACTGCCGCACCTACGGCAATCTTTTCGATAGAGTCTTCGTCTAGATACCTCATGAAAACTCCTTATGGTTGAATTATCTATAAAACATACCGTAATTGGAATGTATCTCCGCCAATGGCAAAAAAAGTTTCCGTACTGAGCAAACCGTCCACATGCTTGAGTTCCTCTTCCAAGAAACGCTGGTAAGAATGATCCGCATTGAACATGACCACCGCCATAATATCGAAGCGACCGCTGACCGAGGATGCACCCACTACGCCCTTCAGTTTAGATATAGCATTGAGTGCTTCAGTCATTTTGTAGGGGAGGACTTTGAACCCAATATACGCAGCCTGATGGTTATCAAGGGCTGTCGGATTCACCAGGCTGATGATCTGGAGTACACCGCTCTCCAACATCTTATTGACCCTGCTCCGTACGGTATTCGTCGTAAGACCGACTTTTTTTGCGATTTTTTGATAGGGGGTGCGCCCATCCCATAGATTGCGAATTATTTCTATATCATAACTATCCAGTTTATGTGCCATGGCTTTCCTTATGAGAAGTATACATTAATTGTGTGATATGTCAATAATAATAAATAAAATTTTGTATTTGCATAATAATAATAAATAATATTATGCATATGATAAAAAACGGCCGTCTACCCTTTCCCCTCTTGCCAGGCCTCTACCGCTTTACTATAATTCCCCCCATGTCCGGGACGTTCCGCTCCCTGCGGAATAGTGGCCGGACCATCTTTTTATACGCGCCTCCACACCCCGCAGGCGTATGCGAACGGCAGGACCGTTTGCGCTAGGAGTATTTCATGGCAGAACAGTTAACCGAGTATCAGGGCCCCGCAACGATGGAAAAAATCACGTCCCTTGCCAAGCGACGGGGTTTTGTGTTTCAATCCTCCGAAATTTACGGTGGACAGAACGGCGCGTGGGATTACGGCCCCCTCGGCATCGAGCTCAAAAATCGTATCCAGCGAAATTGGTGGAGGGAGATGACCCAACTGCACGACGACATCGTGGGCCTTGACGCCGCGATCCTCATGCATCCCCGGGTTTGGGAAGCCTCCGGTCACGTGGAAAACTTTACCGACCCCCTGGTGGATTGCAAAAAGTGCAAAACCCGCTTTCGGGCCGATCAAATCGATCCGGAAAAGTTGGCCAAGAAAGAATGCCCCGAGTGCGGCGGCGAACTAACGGAAACCCGAAAGTTCAACCTGATGTTCAAAACCAACATCGGCGCCGTGGAAGATAGTTCCAGCATCATCTACCTGCGCCCCGAAACCGCCCAGGGAATTTACGTCAACTACAAAAACATCATCCAATCCAACCGAATGAAGATCCCCTTCGGCATCGCCCAGGTAGGCAAAGCCTTCCGGAACGAAATCGTCACCAAGAATTTTATCTTCCGCACCTGCGAGTTCGAGCAGATGGAAATGCAATACTTTGTCAAACCCGGTACCGACGTCGAATGGTTCAACACCTGGCGCGAACGCCGCTGGGCCTACTATGAAAAGCTGGGCGTAAAAATGAATCATCTCCGTTGGCACCAGCACGGCCCCGACGAACTGGCCCACTACGCCAAGGACGCCTACGACATCGAGTACCTCTTCCCCATGGGCTGGAAAGAACTGGAGGGGATCCACAACCGATCCAACTATGACCTTTCCCGGCACATGCAATTCTCCGGCAAGGACCTGCAGTACATCGACCAGGACAACGGCAACGAACGGTACATCCCCTTCATCATCGAAACCTCCGCGGGTCTTACCCGAACCCTCCTCATGCTGTTGTCGGACGCCTACGACGAGGAAAAGGTTGCCGATAAGGGCAACGAGGACGATTGGCGTACGGTCCTTCGCTTCCATCCCAACCTGGCTCCCATCACCGTCGCCGTCCTCCCGCTGATGAAAAAGGACGGCCTCGCCGAACTAGCCCAGGATATCCGGACAGAATTAAAGGAAGAGTTCGCCACCGATTACGACCAGTCCGGCGCCATCGGCCGCCGTTACCGCCGCCAAGACGAAGCCGGCACCCCCTTCTGCGTCACCATCGACTACGAATCCAAGGAAAACTCTACCGTAACCCTTCGCTTCCGCGATTCCATGGAACAAGTCCGGGTACCCCGGGCGGAACTCGCCACGAGGATCCGAACCGAAATTAAAAATTATAAACGGATAAAATAGGGCAGGGGGAAAGCCTTCCCCCTGGGCCGGGCCTCGGTCCCGGCCCACCCCCTTCTCCGGGGGCTCCGCCCCCGACCCCGCCCCGGACTACCACCTCGGTGGACTCCCTGTTAAACGGTGTGGGTAAAACCTATCGCCGAAAGCGTCCCTTCCTTGAAAGTAAAATTTATCTGTCCGCTTTGACTCGTGAAGTACACAAGCACAAAAGAATCCTTCCCCTGGATTTTCGTATCATCCTTCCCAAATAGTTTTATAATATCCCCTTCTTTTTTCCGAGTTTTAATAAATTTCGGGAAGCGATCAACGATGAGGTGAATCACTCTCTATATACCAGAGGCAACAACCCAACTGTTGCACTTGCGGAAGAAAAGATTGCCGCACTCGAAGGTGGTGAAAGGGCAAAACTTGTTAGTGCAGGGGTGGCCGCTATATCGCATGCTATTATGGCATTTGTGAAGTCGGGAGACCATATTGTATGCGTTGAGGATTCCTATTCCTGGACTAAAACCTTGCTGTCCAGTTATCTTCCACGTTATGGTGTTCACACAACCTTTGTGGAAGGCATCGATCCTGAAGAAATATTCCGTGCGGTCAAGCCTGAGACAAAAATAATATACCTGGAGAGTCCAACCACCTTTACTTTCAAGCTACAGGACCTTGATGCTATTTCTGTTTTCGCACGCGAGCGCGGTATCCGCACGATAATAGACAATACCTGGGCGACACCCATATTTTGCAATCCCATCAAACATGGGATCAACCTTGTCGTACACTCAGGAAGTAAATATCTGGGTGGGGCAAGCGATATCATCGCCGGTGCGATTATTGGAACTAGGACTGATATAGATCTTATCCAGAAACAGGAGTTCCTACAACTTGGAACGGTACCGGATCCCCTCATGGCATGGCTTATGATTAGGGGTATGCGAACTCTGCACGTGAGGATGAACGCCCACTATGAAGGAACCCTTGCGGTTGCAAAACATTTGGAATCCCATCCCAAAGTGGCAAGTGTTCTATACCCAATGTTAGATTCCTTCAACCAAGCGACTTTAGCACGTAAGCTATTCAGCGGCGGATCAGGTCTTTTCAGTTTCCGTCTAAAAACTCGTAAACTAGAAGATATTATGCGTTTTACCGATTCTCTTACGCTTTTCAAGCGTGCGGTTAGCTGGGGCGGTTATGAAAGCCTTGTGTTCCCTGATGCGGTCCGCTATCCAAACGAGAGTTCCATACCTGTGGAACGTATGGGTCTCGTACGTATCCACATAGGGCTAGAAGATCCGAACGATCTGATAGACGACCTAGACAAGGCCCTCGGTCTCGTATCGGTATGAAAATTGTTCTTACAGAGGAGTGACTCATGAATCGTGAATTAATACTCACCGCAAAGGCCCCAAAAGCTATAGGACCGTATTCCCAGGGTATAGCCGCTCGTTTTGGAGACAATGGGGTTTCCTTTATTTTCGCGTCAGGCCAGATACCGGTTGATCCAAAGACGGCCAAAATAGTAGAAGGAGGGATAGCAGAACAGACACGTCGTTGCATCCAAAATCTAAGCGCTGTGTTAGAGTCTGCCGGATCATCCTGTGCCAAGGTTGTTAAGACCACTGTATTCCTGAAAGACATGGCCGATTTCGAGGCCATGAACACAGTTTACGCTGAGTATTTTGGAACCCAGCCGCCAGCTCGATCTACGATCGCGGTATCCGGACTTCCTCTTGGTTCTCTTATCGAAATCGAAGCTATAGCTCTGTCGGAAATATAAAAGATATGGCCATTGATCCACTTAAAAGCGGCACCTTCGACGAAGCCGACCGAACATATTTATCACTCTACCATGTGATCGTTGAATCTATAGCCAAAGCTTTCGGTGATTCCTGCGAGGTGGTACTTCATTCATTAGAAGATGTAGGGCGATCGGTAGTGAAGATAGAGAATTCCCATATTACAGGCCGTTCCGTAGGTGCGCCGTTGACAGATTTTGGTCTGCAACTTTTCGATCTGGCAGAAAAAACCGGAACAGACGTGGTGGGACCTTATTTTACCAAGAGTGGAAAGAACACCTTACGTTCGGTAAGTGTAGTACTTCGTAATCCTGCGGGTAAACAAATTGGTTACCTCTGCATCAACATAGATTTGTCCGCGCCCTTTATGGATATTGTACGGTCCCTTTTGCCATCATTTTCCACTACTTCTGAATCTGGAAATGTTGACGGGTTGCAGGCGGTTTCCGAACCAGTCGAACATTTCCCATCCACAGTCAAGGATTTGGTGAGCCAAGTATTACTTACTGTTACTCTTCCCGTAGGTGCTGACCGGAACCGTCGGATGGTCGAAGAACTTTATCAGCGGGGTATCTTTCGCATAAAAGGTTCCGTAGATCTGGTAGCAGATGAGCTTGGTGTGTCGAAGCATACAATATATTATTACCTTCGAGAGCTGAGGGATCGCACGGAGGGCGGATTGGCGGACAGTACTAAATAGTTCCGTAAGGTTTTAAGCATAACCCTCAAAGGTTTTTTAAGCTTCGGCGCAAAGGCTCAGTTTGAACGCTCTGCATACCTGTTTTGAATTGATCCGCTGAAATCGCACTTCCTGTAAGGAATACCTTAAGTCCCCCCCTAAAAACCAATTGTTTTTAGGGGGGACTTAATTTTACCTTGACAAATAGTAAACCCATGGATAAATTTGAATCATGGTAACCAAAATAACCACGAAAAATATGGTATCCATACCCCAGATCATCGCCAAAATGTATGGTCTTCGTCCCGGTTGGAAGCTGGATTGGAACAAAGGACCGGGGGAGGACGAACTACTGGTTCGCATTATTCCTGACCGGGCCGAACAGGCTCGCCGACTTATGGGTAAAGGGGCAAGGTACGCTCCCCAGCGCGATTCTCAAGCGGAATTAGTATCTGAGCGGAGCCTTGATGACTAGGGACGTAACGTCGGATGAGCGGGTCTTTCTGCTCGATACCACCGCCCTTTTGGCCCATTATCGAAAGGAAAGGGGCTTCCAGGAAGTGCAAAACATTTTGGAAGATGATTCCGCCGTTGTTTTGATGAGCACCCTCAGCGTCGCGGAATTCGCAAGGCGTATGCTCACGTTGGGGGCTGATCACGACGAGGCTCGGCAGGCCGCCCTGGATTACGCGGGTCTGGCGGACGAAGTTGTGGCGATCGATACCTCCATTTCCGTCCGGGCTTTCGAACTAGGAACCTTAACCTCCGAACGATTACCGTTGATCGATGCCTTGATAGCGGCCTCCGCCTTGTCGCGCGGGGCGGTGTTGGTACATCGGGATAGCCATTTTACCAGTATCGGGGTTCAGTTGATGGCGCAACGCTTTCTTGGAGCATAATAATTTCGCCGTACGCTGAAAGAAGATGTTCACACGGGGACGCGGAGGGGCATCTCCAATTCTTCGATTTCGGTTGTGGACTCAGTAATAAGTCCCCTCTAAAAACCAATTGTTTTTAGAATGGTCTCATGAATCAAAGGGCAATTCCGGTTGGGGATCGTACTCGTCGAAACCTCCCCCCGATAGGCCCGAAAGGGAAATCCCCAAAAGCCGAAGGGGCTTTTTTCCCACCTCGGTTTTAGTAACCAAACCATCCACGAATGATACCATGTCGGTAGCCCGGTGGATGGGGTGGTCGAGGGATATGGATCGGGTCACGCATTGGAAATCGTGGAATTTTACCTTGAGCGTTACCGTGGAAGCCAAGGCCTGGTATCGAGCCATCGTTTTCTCGATATCCCCCGCGATCTCCCGAAGGATCCGCTCTACCTCGATCCGATCCACGATATCCCTAGCCAGCGTGATTTCCCTTCCGATCGATTTTCTTACCCGAGAATTCTCCACGGGTCGATCATCGATTCCCCGAGCGGCGTTATAAAAATAGGGCCCTGATTTTCCAAACCACTCAATCAACTGGTACAGCTCGAATTTTCGTAGATCGGCCCCCGTGTGTATTCCCAGGCTCCGCATCTTCTTTTCCGTGACCTCGCCGACGCCCCAAAATTTGCGGATAGGTAATTGGGCCACAAAATCCGCCGCTTCCGCGGGGGGCACCACGGTAATGCCGTCGGGCTTGTGCACATCCGAGGCGATTTTCGCGATAAATTTATTGTACGAAACCCCCGCAGACGCGGTAAGTTGGGTTTTTTCTTTAATTCTAGCCCGTATCTCTTCGGCAATTCGGGTCGCCGACGGGTTGTTTTTCCTATTGACCGTTACGTCCAAGAACGCTTCGTCCAGGGAAAGCGGCTCGACGAGGTCGGTGTAATCGTAAAAGATTTCCCTAATCTGTTCGGAGACCTCTTTGTAGTCAGAAAAATGATGGTCGTGGACGAATATCGCCTGGGGACAGAGCTTGTAGGCCTGTTTGGTCGGCATCGCCGAATGGATACCGAATTTCCTCGCCTCGTAGGAACAGGTGGAAACGACCCCTCGGCTGTCGGGACTTCCTCCGACAACCACCGGTTTTCCCCGGTATTCCGGATGATTCCTCTGTTCGACCGCCGCGAAAAAAGCATCCATGTCCACATGAATTATTTTTCTCACCCCTATACTATACACGCGTAAAGGCCCTTTTGCAAAGGGGATAATAGGGTAAATAAAAAAATTTATAGCCCCCCCCTAAAAACCAATTGTTTTTAGAGGGGATTCAATATACCAATGCAAAGGGAAAGGGATCCGAATACGGCTCCCCTTCTAGGCGAATTGGGGCAGAAAATCTCGATGGGCCTCCAAGTACCGGTCGAAAAGATCAGTCACGATGGATGGATCGTCGATCATGGGATCCAGGGCGAGGGCCTGAACCGCGGCCCTCCGATCCCCCTCGACGCCAGCTTTGATCGCCAACTCCGCGACGGTGATCTGTCGGCGGCAGAGTTCCGCTACCGGTTCCGGCAGGGCTCCTACGCCGATACCCTTCGCGCCGTCGGCACCGATGGTAGCGGGGACTTCCACGATGCTATCATGAAATAAATTCTCGATATACCCCCTATTGGGGATGTTAACCGCCGGTTCGTAGGCGTGGGAATTGGCGGCCATCGCCGCGATGATGAGTTCGGCCCTTTCCGTATGGGCCTGCTTCAAGCTTTCTAGCGGAAGTTTTCCTTCGCCCATCAACCGGATATTTTTCCACATCCTTTCACGGTGTTCCGAGCCCCGGTTCAGATCATACATCTGGATATCGTATTTTCCCCAGGTATTTCGGGCCATGTTATGGGTGTACGGCAGATATTCGCACATATGGCAGTCCCCGGGGACGGGGACGCAGTCGAATATCTCTATCATCCTCCTCGTCAGGGGTTCGAAATTCATCGGCGCTTGGAGGAATCTTTTTTTCAAAAGCGGATACAGATCCTCTCCATCCTTCGACCGGACTTCGAGCATCCAGGTGAAATGGTTTATCCCCGCCGCAGTGATGTCTAATTTTTGTTCCGCCTGGGCGATAATATTCCGTTCGATTTCGCTGGCTGCATCGGTCCACACGAACTGGTAGTTCTTGGGGGCCTCAATGCCCAGGTCCTTCGCCAGTACGTAGCCGACCATCATGTAACCGAAGCCCAGTTGATGACAAATGCCGATCGTCTCGATGGAAGAATAGCGTCGGGCCGCGAGGGCGATCCTCGGAACCGGATTGGTGAAATTGAGGAGCTTCGCCTGGGGGCACAGGTGTTCCATGTCCCGCAATATCGGCATCACCAGAGCGAGATTCCGGGCGGTGTGGAATAGAGCCCCGGGGCCCCCGTTCTCCGCGTAGTGCATGATGCCAAATTCCTTGGCCAATTCGTGATCCAGCTTCCATCGGTTCTCCCGATCCGTCGCGATAGATAGGATGACGAAATCCGCACCAGCCAGCGCTTCCTTCCGGTCGTCAGTGGCGGTGATGTCCATCCCCGCGTCCCATTGTTCGTTCATCCGTAGGGCAAGACGGTGGACCGCATCAACTCCCGGCCGATGCAGGTCCACCAGCGCGAGGGAGAATCCCCGGAGTTCCGGGCTCCTGAGAAGCCCCGCCAGGGTAGAAAGGCCGAAGGACGCGCTTCCGGCCCCGATGACTACGATTTTCTTTTTCATGAATTGCTCCTTCCTATAGTCGCTTTTATTGTTTTACCGCTCCGCCGGTGATTCCGCTAACCAGGTACCGCTGAAAGAAAGTTACGAAGATCAGCGGTAGGATGCTACCAAGAATCCCCGATGTAGCCATAAGGCCGTAATCCGTTCGGAACCGGCCGATCATTTCCGCCATCGCCACGGTCATGGTCTTTGCGTCAAGATTGGACGTGAACACTAGAGCAAAGAGGAACTCGTTCCACGCCGCTATGAATACGAAGAGTCCCGCGGTGAAAAGCGCCGGGCCCGACATGGGCAGGACAATCTTGAAAAGGGCGCCGAGCCGTCCACAGCCGTCGACGAGGGCCGAATCCTCGATTTCCGAGGGGAGGGTCTTAAAATAACCCCGCAGTATCCAAATACAGAGGGGCAGGTTCAAGGCCATATAGCTCAAGGCTAAAAGCCGTTTCGTATTTAACATCCCCAGGGTATTCCCCATCATATAGAGGGGAATGACCAATAGTACCGGGGGGAGCATCTGGGTTAACAGGACGAAGAAGGTCATGAGTTGGCTGAAGCGTACCTTGAGCCGCGTTATGGCGTAGGCGCCCAGGGAACCGAACAGTACTGTAAGGATGGTCGATGTAGCTCCAATGATAAGGCTGTTGATGATGCCCATCTTGAAGGTGAACGCCGTGCCGACGGCTTTCGCCGTGGATAGAAATATCTCCTGGTAGTTCTTTACGTACAACGCGGAGACCGTCCACCGCATGGGAAGCGAATGGATTTCCCGTTCCGGAGAAACGCTTACCTTTAGAGTCCAGTAGAGGGGTAACAATATCGAGGTCAATACTATCAAAATCAGCAACGCCACAAAAAAGTTGAAAAGTCTATCTCTTTTTTTCATGTTTCCTCCCGGAATATACGGGAATATACGACGACTAAACCAAGTACCAGGATTAGCAGGATATAGCTCATCGCCGCGGCGACACCGAATTTCATGTATTCGAAGGATTCTTTATAGATGAGCATATTCACCACCTGGGTGCTCCCCGCGGGGCCTCCCCCGGTGAGCGAATAGATGATATCGAAAAGCTTGAAGGTTAGGATGGTCTTCATCACCACGTTCATATAGACGATAGGAAGCAGGTGAGGAAAGGTGATGAAGCGGAACGAAGCGAACCTGGACGCTCCGTCTATGGCCGCGGCCTCATATTCCTCCTGGGGTATCGATTTTAGCCCCGTAAGGAAGAGAACCACGGAAAAGGGTGTGCCCTGCCAAAGGTTGGCGATGATCAGCATTACGATCGAAAGGGTAGGATTGGAAAGCCAGGGTATATATTCTTTGATTAAGCCAAAGCGCAGGAGCAGGCCATTCAATAGTCCGTAGTTGGGGTCGTAAATCAATTTCCATATCAGGGAGTTGACTATGGGCGCCAAAACGTAGGGGAAGAGGATTACCGCGAAGACGATCCCCCGCAGTCGTAGATCCCGGTTCAACAGGAGCGCGATTCCCATCCCCAGGGGAATGCCGATCAAGAGGTCTGCCGCTACGAAATAGAAGGTCCGCACCAGGGCCTGCCACCAGTCTTGGGAAACGAATACCTCGATATAATTGGACAGCCCCGTAAACACGGTTCCCCGGGCCGGGTTGTCAATATTCAAATTATGGAAGCTGAGGAGAAGGGAATACACCAGGGGGTACACCACCACCGCCGCGAGGATCAGGATCGTCGGAGCCAACAATAAGTACCCTAGCCGTCGGTCCTTGACCGCCAAGGGAATGGAAGTAGACATCGGTCACTCCAGATCGCGTTGAGGATAATGAAACGGCGGACCATGACGCAGTCCGCCGTAGCCAATTTTATTGGGCTGCCGCTTTCTTGATTTCTAGGGTTTTCGCTACCGCCTCGTCCAAAGCGGCTTGGGGCGACATTTTTCCCGTCAGCGCCTTATGGAGTTCCTCCGCTAGCATGGAGCTGAACTCTCCGTACCATGGTACCGCTGGGCGGTTAACCACGTACTGGGCTTGCAGGGACATCTTTTTCAGTTCCGGGAATTTTTGCTGAATTTGCGGATCCTCGATAACCGATTTCCAACCCGTAGGGTATCCATCCTTTTCCAGCGCAATGCGGGACCCCTCGGGGCCAGCCATGAACGAAAGGAATTCCCATGCTTCCTTTGGATGCTTGGTGCCTTTGCTGATCGCCCAGCCCATGGGACCGGCGATAGTGTAGGGATGCTTCCCGTCCACGGAGGGCATCATGCCAATCTCTACTTGGTTGACCACCCGAGACCGCTGGGGATCATTCAGCGGTACTAAGGGATTTCCCCAGGAAAGCGAGAAAGCAATATCTCCCTGGCTCATGGCGGCGGAAACGTCATCCTCCGTCCACATGAGCGACGCGGGATCCACGATCTTAGTGGTATAAAGACTGTCGACCATCCATTGCAAGGCTTGCACTGAACCACCCTTGTTGAAGGTCGGATTCAATTTGTCGTCGAAGAAGGTTCCGCCGAAGGTCGCCGCTAGGGCGACGTAGTCGCAGATCAGGCACTCTTTTTGAGCCCAAGAAAAGGCAGTCGCATATTTTACGGTCCCATTCTTCTGAATCATTTGACTGAAATCTACCACATCCTTCCAGGTTTTAGGAAATTCTGTCAGTCCTTGATCTTTAAGCATTTTATCGTTGTATATGAAGGATTTCCATTCGGAAGACCAGGGTAGGCCGTACCATTTTCCCTGGTATACCATTCCTTCCTTCGCGAAGGGGATGATATCCTTTTTATACGATTCGGGAACCAGGTCATCGATCGGATAAAGCCAGCCGGCGGAAGCATATCGAGCCACGTCTACGCAATCCAGGACGAACACGTCGTATTGGTTCCCCCCCGCCATAAAGGAAGCCACCAACTTCATGACCGCGTCCCTGCCGTAGGGGATCACGTTCAAGTTCACTTTAATTCCCTTTTGGTCGGCCAATTGTTGGAACCGTTCTGTAAGAAACTGTACGTGAGCTGGCCCTTCCAACGTGTTCAGTTCGACCGCGCCGCCAGTATCGGTGGTTTGGGCTTGACCCTTAGCCATCAGTGGAAAGGTGATCGCACCCATCATGAATGCGATTGCGAGAAGAAAACCAAGTTTCCTTAACATCTTTTCCTCCTAAGTATAGAGAGCGTTGAAGTAAAGGACGTCCTTTATTGGGTATACAAGTGGAATTCTCGCCACGCAAGTATAAAAAAAATGATCCGGCTGTGAATTTTTTAATCCTTTCCCTTTCCCCAACGTCTGGCGTAATCATGGGGCAACATACCGTATTGAATTTTGAACTGTTTGGAGAAATAGGCCGACGATGAATACCCTAATGACCGAGCCAGATCCGAGATCGCTATCTCCTTCTTTTCTCGAATTATTTTTTCCGCTTCCCGTAATTTTATTTCTTTTAAAAAGGCGCTGAAACCTCCCGGGTTAAAATCACGAAACAGCCTGCTTAAAAAGCCTGAACTGATGCCGAAATATTCTGCCAGTGTCAATTGGGTAATAGAATCTTTGCGCGGGGATTCTTCCACATATTTTCGGATTCGTTCGAAAAGTTCCCTATGGTCTTCTTCCTTTTCGTATCTTAAGGAATCTTGTAAAATATATATCTTATTTTTTATCCAGTCTTGAATATCTGTTAAATTTGTCAGATTTTGCGATTCTTCTCTCATGAAAAGGTAAGATAAGTCTTCCCTTGTTCCGCCTTTTTTATGGTACACTTCGGCGATTAACTCAATAACCCAACTAATATAATCTCTTATTATAATTGGTGGGTTTTCATTTTGTCCTAGACGTAGTAAATTATCGACCAGGAGACTTTGAAATTCTTCATAAGCGTTTCCCATCAATAATTTTTTAAGTGGCTCCGTAGAGAATGTGCTTAAAGTATGGACTTCGCACTCTTCATGATTAAAGATGTTTCCGAACCCTAAAACCATTTTTTTATCAAGGATTCGAGTCAGATGGCTATAGGTTTTTGGAACATCTAACGTCGCCGCTAAGGGCGCGGAAAACGCGATATTCGCCCTCCGTGTTTCCAGGAAAGCTTCGAAGATATCCAGCGGCGGTTCGCGTCCGGGAGGGGCGAAATAGAAACAGGTGATTATACCCGAGGGATACCGGATGGAAATTTCATTCCCGTCCCGGAACAGTCCGTCCCATTGGATCCGCAGGGCTTCGCCTTCTTTTTCTCGGTCGCTCCACCCTAGGTCCTTTAGATCCTCCGGATCCGACTCGATTAGAATAAGCCGTAGAGGGAACCTATAATTTTTCAAATCGACCAATTCACACATTTCCCCAAAGTCTGATTTCTCAAATCCTCCTGTGATCACCGTTACCATGAAGCGGTAAATGATAAGATTCTTGTTTTCATGGATTATTTTTTCCGGTTCTAGGAGACAGGATCGAAGCTTGACGGAATCCTCCCCCCGGTACACCATACCGAGCAGGACGTCTATAACCCCCAGTAGGGGTATTTGGATTCGTTTGGTGATGAGCAGTAAGTAGATACCGCAAAGAAGAATGAACGATAGGGTGAATGTGATGGCGAACCGCTGAAGATTGAACAGTCGCTGGCGGAATAGGGTCGAAGGAGCGATTAACCCCATCGTGATGTTCTGATCGTACAGGGAGCGCCACATCACCTGCCAGTTGTTCTGTTCATACTTCCAAACCTTCGAAGAATCGAAGTTCAACGGTCTGGTTTCCTTTATCCAGCGGGGAATCTCCTTTTTTCCGCAGGAAAATAGTAACATGCCGTTTCCATCCTCGATAATCAAAGTTTCATCCCGCCCGTCGATAATTTTAGATATCTGGTGGTCCAGAAAATCCGAATTGACGATATACATGATCCCGCCGCGGTTCCTCGACGGCGAGGTCACTGGATATTTTACAAAATACGTCAGGATCGCATCGTTTTTATAATTTTGACTCTTTTGGATGATCCACCCGTTCGCGTTCTTGTTCTTTTTTATATAATTTATTGTACCGTTTAAAAGAATTTGCTGAATGGGTTCGCTAATAATTCGCTGGGTCCCCATATCCGTGATGATCTGGCCGTTCTCTTTGTAGATGATGATGCTTTTCAACCATTCATAACTCAATTCTTCCCTAACCAGCTCGTTGTAGGCTTCTTTCGTATACTGATCCGAGTCGTCGTAGAGAAGGAAATTCAATATCGAGGAACCCTGGTAATATATCAATTGATCGAATACGACTTGGAAGAGAGGTTTGAAGAGTCTGTCTTCCAACAACAGGCCTATTCTCTCCACCTTCGAATCGTACAGTTCTGAGCTTATTTTTGATAGGTTCTTATTAGAAAGGTATATCAATATCGCGGAATTGAAAAAGAAAAGCATGAGGATGGAAGAAAGGAATACTATGAAAAAGGTGGTAAATAAATGCTTTTTGAGGGTCATGGAATCTTGCTTCCACCTTTCGAGCTAGAATGTTGCGGAAATGGCCTCAAGGGATAGACTATTTGATCGGTAACGATGGTTATACGGTTCATTGGTCTTAAAACTAGTCTACTGTTTTACATACTGTCTTTCAATTGGCAAATTTATAATAGACAGAGAAACTGTCTTTTAAACTTGACAGCGTAAAAATCCTCAAATACTCTATGGTTATAGATGTTCATTAACTATTGTAATTGAGGCTGTCCCGTAACTACCACGCCTTTTAATTTTATGGTACAGTCTCCTCCGGGGGGTGGGACATGCCAAATTTTAGGGATTACGATCAAGAACAGACGGTCTATCGGCAACTCGTTCCCGCCCAATTGCTTGAAGACGACCATCCTGCCCGCATCGTCAGCGCCGTTTTGTCGAAATGTTGGATCTTGAACGGGTTTACGCCTGGTACAAAGATGAAGGAAAACCGGCCTACCATCCGAAGATGATGCTCAAGGTGCTTTTCTACAGTTACTTGATCGGGAACATGAGTTGCCGGAAAATGGAAAGCCCTGGGGATGATCGACTTCAAACACCTCGCCCTCGACGGTCAGAAGATACAGGCAAGCGCAAACTTCCGAGCTACAACCAGCAGAGCGCGGTGGACGGAAAGTTCGCCGTCACCTGCGCGGTAGCCACAACGCAGG
>Ga0272446_1000569_pt1 | contig 57122 bp, 38 predicted proteins | sample YNPCB0061_FD_194587 | JGI IMG/M metagenome (GOLD analysis project Ga0272446, IMG submission 194587) | Hot spring microbial mat communities from Yellowstone National Park, WY, United States - YNP-CB-006-1 | ecosystem: Environmental > Aquatic > Thermal springs > Hot (42-90C) > Sediment | place... | reverse complement strand
CCTGCACGCCGCCGGCCTGGTGGCGTCCGCATTGGCCGGTGCTCTGGCGGAAGACGCCATCGGATTTGCTCTTTTGCTGCTTTACGCCGCGTGTGCAGTGTGGAACCTGAGTGTGTTTTACTTGCGACATGCAGGCCGTGCGATTCCCCCGGTGCCGGGTTCAGCACCTCGGTTCGCCTTTGGCGGCGTCATCGGTGGGGTGCCCACCAATGGATTGCTGGCGTTGAAGTTCGTCGGCCTGGGCCTGGTCGTCGCCGTCCCCCTTTACCTCTTCACGCCCCGCTCCCCGGCTGAGAAGCTCGACCTCGGCAAGCCGCGGGTGGAGATCGGCTACGCCGCCGATCAGATGGTCGATCTGACCCAAACCGGCGATCTGGAGCCCAACCGGCAAGTGGCCTTCGAGGTGCGTGCCTGGAAGGGCGAGACGCCGTGGAACGACTTGCCGCTGGACGTGCGTTGGCGAGGCCGCACGCTGCGGCGCTATTCCAACGGAACCTGGCAGCCCGGCGAGATGCGCTTGCCGGTGATTGAACCGCTGGCTCGCAATGCTGTGCCCTGGAATCCACCCGAGCTGGCGGCGGATCAAATCAGCCTGCACTTTACCTTGCCGCCGCTTATGCCCAGCGTGTTCCTCGCCGAACCGGTGATCTGGGCCGGGCAGCAGGCCGCACCCGTCGCCACCCTGGCCAACAACGCTTACCGCAGTTGGGTTCCCTATCCGGATGGCTCGTTCATCCCCGGTGGGCGCTCCACCGACATCATCGAGCCGTTTCGCTATATGCAGATCTGGCAAGCCGCCGAGCCGCTGGATCGCAGCCCCGACTTCCGCCTGGCCGATCCCAACCTCGACGAGGTGCTTCAGCAATTGTGCTTCAATCCCGTTCCGCGCGTCAAACAGTACACGGACACGGTTCTGGAAAGACTGGTGCAAAGCGGCCGCCTCCCCGCCGAGTTCCGCGATCCGGTGCGGCTGATGCCCCGGCCCGAGTTCCACGACACCATCGCCCGCGCCTTGACCGAGCACCTTTCCCGCTCGGCAAACCTGAGCTACACCACAAACCTGCGACGCATCCGCCGAGACATCGACCCGATCGAGGATTTCCTGGACTATAGCCGTGCGGGGCACTGCGAGCGCTTCGCCACCGCGCTGGCCCTCATGCTTCGCTCGCAGAATATTCCGGCGGTGCTGGTCCTCGGCTTCAAGGGCTGCGAAGCGACGGACGAACCCGGCAAGTACCTGATTCGCCAGGAACACGCTCACGCCTGGGTGCAAGCCTTGATTCCACGACCCGGGCAACAACTCGGTCCCCGCTTGCGGATCGGCGATTGGTGCTGCTGGCTCACCCTCGATCCCGCGCCGCAAGTCGATGCCCGCGCGACGGCCGATGCCGGCGGAAACTGGTTCCAGCAGGCCGAGCAATGGGTTCGCGGCCAGTTCCGGCAGTACGTTGTCAACGTCACTCCGGAACAGCGGCTGGAAGCGCTGGCTCAGGCGGCGCGTTGGCTGTGGCACCCCGCTGTGCTGGGCTGCGGGTTCCTGGTGCTGCTGGCCGGGCTTGCCGGGGTGCTGCTGCGCCGCCGACGGGCCGCTGCGACTCGGCTTCACTCCCCGACGTACCAATGGTTCGATCGCCTGCTAGCGGTCCTGGCGCCCCACGGTTACACCCTGGCCGCCGGGCAAACCCCCCGCGAGTTTGCCCTGGCCGTGGGGTCCGCACTCCGCCAGACCGCTGCCACCCGGGCCGTGGCCGAGGTTCCCCTGGATTGGGCCGAGGCGTATTATGAAACTCGCTTCGGCGACCGACCGCTGACACCCGAGCGCCAAACCCAGCTCGAAAACCAGCTCGCCGCCTTGCAGCACGCCCTGCAGGCCTGAGGACCCGCTCCCATGACCAAACCGATCCAGCGACTCCGGGCCGACTCCTCGGTTCTGGTGGTGATCGATGTGCAAGACAAGCTGCTGGTGAAGCTCCCCACGGCGGCGCAACTTGTCCGCAACGCGGGTTTCCTGCTCGATGCCGCGGCGCTCGTCCAGGTTCCCGTGCGGGCCACCGAACAGTACCCCAAGGGCCTCGGGCCGACCACCGCGGAGCTGGCCCGGCGACTGCCGCACCCACCGCTCGACAAGACGGCCTTCAGTTGTTGCGGGGCCGTCGGCTTCCTCGATGAACTGGTCCAATTGCGGCGACCCAATCTCGTGTTGGTCGGCATGGAAACGCATGTCTGCGTGGCGCAAACCGCGCTCGATTTGCTCGCCGACGGGTTGAACGTTTTTCTGCCGGTCGATGCCCTCGGAGCCCGCGCGGCTCTGGACCACGACATCGCCCTGCGCCGGCTCGAACAGGCGGGGGCCGTGCTGACCACCGTGGAGGCCGTCGGCTTCGAATGGCTCGGCGATGCCGGGCACCCACACTTCAAGGCATTCAGTAAACTGGTCATCGAACGCTCGACCTGAGCCGTCCGCGGCCTCTTCCGGTGAAGGTGTCGCCCCGGCTCGATCCTCGTGCCCCCGTGCCACCGATGTCCATTCCTGGCCAGCTCAACCCCTCGCCGCGGCTCCTGATGGGCCCCGGCCCCTGCGATGTCCACCCCCGGGTGCTCTCCGCCATGACCACCCCGCTGTTGGGTCACCTCGACCCGCAATTCCTGGCCATCATGTCGGAAACCCAGGAGCTGCTCCGGCAGGTCTTTCAAACCACAAACCCCCTCACTATTCCCATCTCGGGTACCGGCACGGCGGGCATGGAAACGTGCCTGGTCAACCTGCTGGAACCCGGCGACCGGGCGCTCATCTGCACCGCCGGCTACTTCGGCAATCGCATGGTGGAAATTGCTCAGCGAGCCGGCGCGCAGGTCACGGTCCAGCAGCGGCCCTGGGGGCACGTCTTCGAGCTGGACGAACTCCGCACGGCGCTGGCTTCGGTGCGGCCCAAGGTGCTAGGCATCGTCACCGCCGAAACCTCCACGGGAGCATGGCAAGATGTCGCCCAGCTCGGCACGCTCTGCCACGAATTCGATACCCTGCTCGTCACCGATTGCGTGACCTCACTGGGCTGCACACCGATCGCCGTCGATGCCTGGCAAATCGATGCTGCGTTCAGTTGTTCCCAGAAGGGCCTGGCCTGCCCGCCGGGTTTAGCCCCCGTGACTTTCAGCCCCCGCGCCGTGCAGGTCCTCAAGTCGCGCAAAACCCGGGTGCAAAGTTGGTATCTGGACCTGTCGCTCATCGAAAGCTATTGGGGCACCGATCGCGCCTATCATCACACGGCCCCAATCACCATGATCTACGCCCTCCGGGAAGGCTTGCGGCTGGTGCTGGAAGAAGGTCTGGAGGCGCGGTTCGCCCGGCATCGCCGCAACCACCAAGCGCTGAAGGCAGGGTTGGAAGCTCTCGGATTGCAGTACCTCGCCGCCCCGGGGTGTCAGTTACCGCAGCTCAACGCCGTTCGCTTGCCACCGGGAGTGGACGACCTGGCGGGCCGCAAACGGCTCCTGAACGAGTTTGGGATCGAAGTCGGCGGCGGATTGGGCGAATTCAAGGGGCAGATCTGGCGCATCGGCCTGATGGGCTACAACAGCCGGCCCAACTGTGTCTTCCAGGTGCTGGCGGCACTGGAGCAGGTGCTGCGGGGCGCAGGCGTGACAGTCGCACCGGGCGTCGGCGTCGCTGCCGCGGAACAGGCCTACGCCTCCTGAAACGATCGCGGGTGTCGTTGGTCCGAGCTGCCCAATCTCCCGCTCTGGGGCAGCTTCCGTGCACCTGTCCAGCAAGATTTGGGCCCATTGTTCGAATGACCGTGTTGAAACAGCCGAAACTCGGTTGGTCCCGCCGAAGATAATCTACAATACGGGCTGCCCCTTAACGACTTGGGAGTCGCTTCCATGTTTGAACGAATTTCCAACGGCTTTTACCTGGCGCGCAGTTCCTGGGCGGTGCTGCTCAAGGACAAGCACCTGCTCTGGTACCCGATCATCAGCGGCTTCCTGGTGCTGCTGGTGGTCGCCAGTTTCGCAGTGCCCCTGGCCACACTGGTGGACTGGACGAGTTTCGAGCAACAAGCCGAGTCCAATCAAGGCAAGCCACCGGCGTGGATCTACGCCGTGGCGTTCGCCTTCTATTTCTGCACCTACTTCGTGATCATTTTCTGCAACTCTGCGCTCATCAGTTGCGCAATCATGCGTTTCAACGGCATGGACCCTACCCTGGGCGACGGCTTCCGCATGGCCTTGGCTCGCTTGCCGCAGATTTTTGCCTGGGCGCTGGTCTCGGCGACGGTGGGCATGATTCTCAAAGCCATCGAAAATGCGCATGAAAAGGCCGGCTACTACGTCTCGCTCATCATCGGCACCGCCTGGTCGATCATGACGTACTTCGTGGTGCCGGTGCTGGTGGTGGAAAAGGTCGGCCCCTTCGCGGCGATAGGCCGGTCCGTGGCCATCCTGAAGAAAACCTGGGGTGAAGCCTTGGTAGGCAAGCTCGGCATGGGCTTCTTCCTGTTCCTGCTGTTCCTGCCGGTGATCCTGCTCTTCGTGGTGGGCGTTCTGATGCTGGCCAACGGAATGACCGTGCCGGGCGTCGTCGTTCTCGTGCTGGCCGTGGTCGCCGTGTTGCTGCACTCGGCAGTTTCCTCGGCCCTGAACACCATCCTGCTGGCCGCACTGTATCAGTACGCCGCCAACGACAAAGTGGCCCCCGAGTTTGAACGATCCACCTTCGAACAGGCCTTCACAGCCAAGACGGCCTGACAAACGGGGCCTCCGGTCGCGATGCTCCTTCCCCCAAAAATTTTTGACCGGAGGCCCTTGACAAGACGCACTTCCTCGGAAATAATCTATACAGAAGTCCACTAAACGATTGGGGAATCCCGACTGGGTGCGTTCATGCCCATGCTTGGCCCACAACAGGAAGCCGTGCTGAGCCGCGCTGCAGAACTGCGGGCGGCCGGCCAACCCTGGCCGCGCGTGGCCCGGCAGGTCCAGTGGCAGGAAGCCGAGCTGTTGGAGCTGGTCCGGGCGAATACTACGTGCTTCCGGAAACTGGTGCGCGTGGCCCGAGAGGAGGCGGTGGCGGACACCGTGGCCCAGGCTTTCGCAAAGCTGCGGGAACTGCTGCACAGTGAGAATCCGCATGTTGGTTTTCGCGCCGCGGAAGCCATTCTGCGCTTCAAGATGGCCCTGGTTCGGCATCGCAGCCAATTGGGTAGCGGGCTGCGGGGGAAACAGCCGGTCGCCGAACTAGTATCGAGTCTCCAGGCCGATGGTCAAACCCTGGAGCCAATAATCGGAGCGGGCGAAGGGGACCCGCGGTCGGTCCTGGGCGAAGAAGGAACCGGCCGGATTCCACGCGGCAATTTGCGCGGGATTCAGCATGCGGTCGATCTGCTCGCCCGGTCGCACCGCCGAGCTGAGGTAAAGAAACTGGTACCCGATGTAGACGCGGCCGGTGTCGCTGATCTTGACGCCCAATTTGACCATGGCCTCGGGAACGACAGCAAAGCCCGTCCGGGTGTAGCGGCCCATGTTGGACAGCAGAGCATAGACGCCGCCGGGAAAGTCGGCGACGGTCGCCCCGCCCAGGGTGGGGGTAAAAATGGTGGTCGCCCCATCGATTTTCACGACTTCGGTGCTTTGCCCGAAGGCGACTTTCCCTGTGAGTTCGCAGTAGAGCGAGGCCTGGCTCAGGTCGAGGCTCAAGCCCACCTGGCCGCCGTGGAAGCGATTATGCCCATCGAACTGATCGTAGATCGGCCCGAAGCCGCCGGGGCTGGTTCGGAATTGCTCGATGGTCAGCCCCTCGTTGATCTGCAAGTAGCGATAACCCATGAGTCCATTCAGCCGAACCCGACTGGTATCGGCGAGATTGGCCACCAAATTGGCCTCAACGCCTTGGGCGCGGGTGGTGGTGGAAACGAACACCGAACCGCGGGCCACACCGGGCAGGGCCAACGGGAAGACCTGTTCGGCACCGGTGCGTTCATCAACATAGGGCAAGCCGAGGGTACGAATGCGGGGCGTGGCGGCATCGCTCAGGATAACGGAATCGGTGCGCGAGCCGAGGAAGAAGTACACCGCTTCCAGCCCCAGCGTTTGACGGGTGTTCAAGGCTCGGCCGAGGACGAAGCGCCCGCCGGCAATATCCGGATTGGCCAGGGCCCGACCCCCGACCAGCACCTCGGTGCCCGGATCGCCCAGAATGGGGAGAGCGCCACTGCGGGTGGCGGTAACCAGCGGCGGCAGCGGGGCGGCCTTGGGCCACCAGATCAACAGTTCGAGGGCATCCCAACGGGGCCCCAGCGGGCCGCGCAGCGTCGGGGCGACCTGTTGCAGTTCTTCGACCCGTTGGACGGGAACCGCCGACGGCCCGACCGGTTCCCCAACGACTGGCTTGGGGGCCACGGCCACGGGGGGGATTTCGACCGGTGTCAAGGGCCGCGAGACTTCCAGCCCGCCTGGCAATCCCACAACATCCAACGGCACCACCGGGGGCAACTCGGGGTGTGGCATCGCCTGGGCGGCACCCCGACTTGCCACGGCAATCAGAGCCAACAGGATCAGCCACCAGCGGCCGCACATGCTTGGCCTCCACTCGCGGAAATTGCCACTCGGATATGCCGAGATGCCGCGGCGGTGTCCAGTGGAACCCCTGCCCAACCGCCCACACAACCAGCCCGGCTTGCGTACACTATCAGAAACTCCCAACCCCACAGGGTTGCCCATGCGGTTAGTTCCGCTCCCGCTGCCGCCGTACCGGCCCGCCATTCCCCCCGACGTGGCCGAGTTTTTGGCCGAGGTGGATCAACGCATCGACGATTTCCAGGTGCAGCACTGCGTACCAGGGTTTGTGCCCAGCGATTACAGCAGCGTGTATCTGGCGTTGAGTTACATGGCCAGCAACACGCTCAGCCGAGGCAGTCAGTTCTGCGAATGGGGCAGCGGCTACGGTGTGGTGACGTGTCTGGCCACAATGGTGGGCTTCGCCGCCTGTGGGATCGAAATCGAGCCGCTGCTGGTGGAGCAGGCCCGCCGATTGGCCGCGGACCACCAGCTACCCGCGGAGTTTGCTCTGGGCAGCTTCATTCCGCCGGGAGCCGAACCACGGGTGCATACCAATGGCGTCTTCTGCTGGCTGACGACCGAGGCCGATCACGCCTACGAAACTTTGGGCCTGGACGTGAGCGATCTGGACGTGGTGTTTGCGTACCCGTGGCCGGACGAGGAGGGCGTGATCGAGGAGTTGTTCCTGCGGTATGCCAGCCCTGGTGCGCTTCTGGTGACGTTTCACGGGGGCCAGGATGTACGCGTGCAGCGCAAGGTGGGCCGCAGCGGCCGCAGCCGCGGGGGTGGATGATTTTCGACAAATCGCCGATTTCCAAGGGGGACTGGCCTTGCGGTGGCCGATATGCAATAATAAGGCGCTTACCAGATGATTTGGCACGAACGTTTCAGGGTCTTAACACAACGAACACCAAAGGAGGCGGAATGGGACTTCGTATGCGGGTTCATGACCGGGAAAACATCGGTGCGGCGTTGCGCCGATTCAAGAAGCTGCTGGAGCGCAGCGGCATGAAAGGCGAGCTTCGGGCGCATGAGTATTATGAGAAGCCCAGCGAGGCCCGCCGCCGCAAGGAAGCCCGCCGGAAGAAAGCCATCCGCAAAGCCGAAAGCGCCCCGCCGAGCTAAAGGCCAGCTGCCCATTCCACCCACGCCGAAGTCTGACGTTGCTTCGGGTTCGGTGTGGCGACAGCCTGACAGTTCTGTCGCCACGAGAAAGCCAGGATCAGCAAGCGGCAGTGACTTCCTCACCTCACTCAGGTTGCACTCCCGAGGCCGCTTGGAGCAGGTGGAATCGGCAAAGAATCGGAGTGAAATGTCTCGGCGGAATTGATTCACGGCCATTTGCATCGAATAATTGATAAACCTTTTCGGCCGCCGGCCCCACCCGACCCATCTGTTGGGGCCGCAGTTGCCAAAGAGTCCCTTTGTGCCGCGGCCTTGCTTCCCAATCGTCGCCCAGCGATAGGGGGGATTCCATGCCGCGACTAGCCGACTACCAACCGGACCGCACATGGGTAGCGCACTACCCCGCGGGAGTACAATCCCAGCTGGAGTATCCGCAGCAACCCGTCAGTTGGCTGTTAGAAAAAGCCGTTCAGGAGCACCCGGATATTATTGCCTGCCAGTACTACAACCAGCAAATGACCTACGCGCAACTGCTGACCCAGAGCCAGCGATTGGCATCGGCCCTGACGCGCTTGGGACTGCAACCGGGCGACCGCGTGGGCATCCTCCTTCCGAACATTCCGGAATATCTGGTTGCCCTATTCGGTACCTGGTTTGCCGGTGGAATCGTGGTCCCGCTAAACCCGCTCATGGTGCGGGAGGAAATCGAAGCGCTTCTCGAATCGACCCAGTGCAGGGTGGTCGTCGCGCTGGACCTCCTGTTGCCGCTCGTCGCAGCCCACGCGGCGCAGCACTCGGAGACGATCATCCTCACGAGCCTGAAAGACCGTCTGCCGTGGTTGAGCCGCCAGTTGTACCGCCTGGCTCGGTTCCAGCGTCTGGGCTTGCGAACACTCCCGGCGAACGTCGCGCAGTTTGATGCTGTGCTGGCCACCGGGCAAGTGAATCCGGAATTGCCTCGCCCCTCTCCAGACCAGCCCGCGTTGATTCTGCCGACCGGTGGAACGACCGGTCGCCCCAAGGCTGTGGTCTTGACGCACTCCAATCTCCTCTCGAACGCCTGGCAGTTATTCCACTGGACCGGGCAATCGACGGGGCACGATGTGCTTCTGGCCTGCCTGCCGTTCTTCCACAGCTATGGCCTAACGGCTTGCGCGTTGGCCGGAATCGCCATGAATGCCACACTGGTCCTGCATCATCGCTTCCGGGCCAAGACGGTGCTGCGGTTAATTGAGCGTTGGCGGCCAACGATGATCCCCGCGGTTCCCGCGATGCTGGCGGCATTTAACCGCGAATTGCGCAAGCGCCACTACGCCATTCGTGGCGTGCGGGCCTGTATCTCGGGTGGTGCTCCGCTTGATCCCGCGATTGCAACAGAGTTCTCACAGCACACCGGGGCAGTAGTGGTCGAAGGATATGGCCTATCGGAAGCCAGCCCCGTGACCCACGCAGGCCCGCTCGATGGGACCGCACGACCCGGGACAATTGGCCTCCCCTTGCCGGACACGGACGCCCTGATCGTTGATGCAGAGACCGGCACGGAGATACTACCCCCTGGGCAAGTGGGTGAACTTATCATTCGTGGACCGCAAGTGATGGCAGGCTACTGGAACAATCCCGAGGCCACTGCGGCGGCAATTCGGGACGGGTGGCTATTCACCGGTGACTTGGCGATGTGCGATATCGACGGCTTCTTCAAGATCGTGGATCGCAAAAAGGACTTGATTATCACCTCGGGATACAACGTTTACCCCACGGATGTGGAACACGTCTTGAGTCGCTTCGAGGGTATTGAAGACATCGCCGTGCTCGGGGTACCGGACCCGGTACGGGGAGAACTTGTTAAGGCCGTCGTTGTGCCCAAGGCGGGCCAGCGGTTTAATCGACGAGCCTTCGATCATTATGCGGAGGAACATCTCGAGATCCATAAACGGCCCAAAATCGTCGAAGTGGTTGCCGGACCACTGCCACGCAATCCCCTTGGGAAAATCCTCCGCCGCGTGCTTCGCGAATTGCACGCCCAAAAAGAGACCAGCCACGCGGGTGCCGCCTGATGGCACCCTGCTCCGCTCCCCGCTCTCTCGCTCCTGTGAAGAATGATTTTGGGCCAACTCACACGAGCGAGAGAGCTCCGTGCCCTAGAATTGAAATAAGAGGGAGCGTTCATGAGTAGATCGAGTTTACCGCCGATCGCCGTTCTCGGTGGTGCCCGTACGCCGTTTGCCAAGGCTTTTGGGGCGCTTGGCAACGTACCAGCCGATCAATTGGGTCGGATTGCTCTCGATGCAGCGTTAAGTCGAACGAGCCTCCCCCCCACTTCCATTGAAGAAGTGATCTTCGGAAATGTTGCCGGTCAGGCGGATGCCTCGAATTTATCTCGGGTGATCGCTTTGCGGAGTGGCATCCCCGCGGACCGGATCGCCCATACGGTCAATCGTAATTGCGCCTCGGGATTGGAGTCGATCATCGCTGCTTGGCACGTTATGGCCGAGGGCCGCGCCTCGACGTTGGTTGCCGGCGGCACAGAATCGATGAGTACCGTGCCGTTTTTGTGGAATCCCCGTGCCAAGGACTGGTTAGTGCGTTGGCGTCGCTCGGGATTCTGGCACAAAGTGGTACTCCTCCGTTACCTCAGACCCGCGATGCTCAAGCCGGTGCCCGCTTTGGAACTCGGTCTTACCGACCCCATCTGTGGTCTTAACATGGGGCAAACCGCTGAACTCCTGAGTCAAGAGTTTGGGATTACCCGAGAAGAACAAGATCAGTTTGCTCTCACAAGCCATCAAAAAGCAGTTGCCGCCTGGAAACGGGGATTTTTCACAGATGAAGTCGTCGCAGTGCCCCCGGAGTTGACCGGCGGGGACACACTGTCAAACGACACTGTGCCACGCCCTAACCAGACCATGGAGGCACTGGCCCGGTTGCCACCGCTCTTCAACCGAGCCAACGGTACAATCACAGCTGGGAATAGTTGCCCCTTGACTGATGGCGCGGCTGCTTTGATCTTAAGACCGGCTCACGACACCGGAGGAAGCACGCCATTGGGTTATTTGAAAGACTACGCGATTGCAGGTCTTGACCCGCGGCGGATGGGATTGGGGCCGGTATTTGCGATCCATAAATTGCTAAAAAAAACGGGTCTCAAACTCTCTGATTTTGATTTGGTGGAAATCAATGAGGCGTTTGCCGCGCAGGTTTTAGCCTGTCAAAATGCACTGGCCTCAACCGAATTTGCTCGGCGAGAGCTGAATTCCCTTCAACCAGTAGGGGAGTTGGATCCTTCCAAGCTCAATGTTAACGGGGGAGCAATTGCACTTGGTCATCCGGTTGGAGCGAGTGGAACCCGTTTGGTGTTAACGCTGTTGCGAGCATTGCGAGAACGAGGCCTAAAACGAGGTTTGGCTTCACTGTGCGTCGGAGGTGGGCAAGGTGTAGCGATCTGGGTGGAAAGAGATGGCCAGGAGGTTTGAATGCCGGACATGTTTCACCACTTGACGCTCAACCGCGATAACCGTGGCATCGCCTCGGTGACCCTGGACGTCCAAGGCTCCCCAGTGAACGTGTTCAACAGCGCGGTAGCCAGCGAACTTCAAGTCGCTCTTGAGCAACTCGAACAGCAGCCGCCGCGGGCTGTCGTCTTCCAAAGCAGCAAGCCTACCGGTTTTTTTGCAGGCGCTGACATCAAACATATTCAGCTTTTGAAAACAATTGAGCAAGCCCAAGAGGCGTTGGTTCGTGGCCAACAACTCTTCGATCGTGTGGAGCGCCTTCCCTGCCCGTCAATTGCGGTCATTCATGGACTGTGTTTGGGCGGTGGCCTCGAGTTTGCCTTGGCATGCAAGTATCGCATAGCTCGGGATGATCCTCAAACTCGACTTGGACTGCCGGAAACGCAGCTTGGGCTCATTCCCGGTTGGGGAGGAACGTATCGTTTACCTCGACTGGTGGGGTTACGACTAGCGCTACGGATGATTCTCGAGGGAGTGACCCTCAACGCCCGAACAGCTGTAAACGCCGGTTTGGTCGATCTAGCGGTTCCCCCCGAAGACTTCGAATCAGTGGTCAGGCAATTTGTTGCCGAGCGGGCGGCAGGGCAATCCGTCCGACGACCAAGCCGCGGACTGATCGGGAGCTTGCTCGATGGTATCGGACGAGGCCTGGTCTTTAAACTTGCTCAAAGGAAGATTGACCACCATGCCAAGTACTACCCTGCCATCAGCGCGGCATTACGAGCCATTAAGATCGGCCTGGATCAGGGTCATCAGGCTGGTCTGGCAGCGGAGCGGGAGGAATTTCCTCGATTACTGTTTGGACCGGTGGCCCAGAACCTCATCGAACTATTCCTTAGACGGGAACAAGCTCGCAAAACGGCAACCTGGGTTTCACCTGAAGTTGAGCCGTATCCGGTTCAACATCCCGCGGTCATCGGTGGGGGCGTTATGGGGGCCGGTATCACCCAGTTGCTGGCCATGAACGGTTATCCGGTAGTGTTGAAAGAGATTAATGAAAATCTCGCAACCGTTGCCCGCGAACGAGTCACCAAACTGACGCGCGACGCTGCTGCTAAGGGTGTGGTTTCTTCAAACGAAGCGGAGGCGGTTCTCCAACGAATAAACTTCACATCAGCTTGGGATTCCCTCAGCAATGCCGATTTAGTCATTGAGGCAGTGGTTGAGCGGGAGGATATCAAGCGCGAGGTCTTTCGAGAATTAGCTCAACGAGTAAGCGCGACAACGATCCTCGCGTCCAATACTTCGGCTCTTTCAATTGGGCGATTAGCTGAAGCGATTACCGCTAACGAACGAGTTGCGGGTTTGCACTTTTTCAACCCGGTTCATCGCATGCACCTGGTGGAGGTGGTTCGGACTCAGTCGACAGCCGACCGTGTAGTTGCAACACTCGTTGAATTGGTTCGACGTCTCGGAAAAGTTCCAGTAGTAGTAGCGGATCGGCCTGGCTTTCTCGTGAATCGGATTCTGTTTCCTTATCTCGACGAAGGCGTTCGCCTCACGATTGAAACAGGCCGTGGCCAAGCGATTGATGCCGAAGCCGAGGCGTTTGGAATGCCCATGGGACCCCTAGCTTTACTCGACGAAGTTGGCATCGACATTGCCGCCCATGTGGCGAGCACGGTTATTGGGGATGCAAGCGAAGTCAGCCCGACCCCAAATCGCCTAGCCGATATGGTCAAAGATGGAGCTTTCGGTAGGAAATGCGGCCGAGGTTTCTACACCTATTCCAAAGACCGCAAGCGGGGCCAACCGACTCGATGGGCCTGGGATGGCCGCAGCCCTGAGCCTATTCAACAAATGACTCCAGGGGACTTAACTCCGATTCAGAAGCGATTGATCTACCCCCTGATCAACGAAGCGGCTCGCTGTCTGGCCGAATCAGTCGTTGCGGAAGCCTGGATGGTGGACTTGGCGATGGTGCTGGGTACTGGCTACGCTCCATTTCGCGGAGGTCCGCTCCGCACTGCCGATACCATTGGATTGGATAAAATCGTGAGTGAGTTAGACCTGTTGCAGCAACAGTTCGGACCACGATTTAAGCCGTGTGAATGGCTCCGAACATTGGCGGCCGAAGGCCGTCGATTTCACGATAATCAGTCTGCCTCCACAATCTCTCAAAGTCAGGAGACTCCTCGATGAGTACCGATACCCGAAGCGGAATCGCCGTGGCAGGCGATGGTTCAGGTTCGCGCCCAACCTCCTTTGCCGAGGAAGCACTTCGACTGGGTGGCAAGGGGGCAGAGGAAGTGCGTCGTATGGGAGCGGTGGACGCAGCCGACGAGCAAGTCGAAGCATTGTTTGCAGCCAAGTATCAAACTACGGCAAGCCCCATTCATCGCGCGGTATGGGATGCCAGCGTCCAATCCGATGCATGGTCCATCGTACCACCCCCGAACACGGTTGAGGCTGAAAAAGTGATGACGGATTCGTTGGCGGTCGCCCGCCGTCATCGAGACGCAGGAACGCTTTGGAGCGAGGACCGCAAGATCAGTCATCAGGTTCTCCAGGAGCTTGGCGAGGTCGGATATTGGGGGTTATTAGTCTCCCGAGAGTATGGTGGGACAGGTGCAGCGTTCTCGCAATTCGCCCGGTTCCTCACCCAAATGGCGATTGTCGATCCAACCATAGCAGGGCTTGCTTCTGTCCATGGCTGCATCGGCGCGGTTGATCCTGTCCAGACCTTTGGCACCCCCGAACAGAAGCAGCGTTGGTTGCCAGAACTGGCAAGTGGTCGTCGCCTTTCCGCTTTTGCCCTAACCGAGCCCTGCGCAGGATCGGACCTAACGGCCTTACGAACCGTTGCAGTTCGTGATGGCGACGACTACGTTGTATCTGGAGAGAAGCTGTTTATTACCAATGTTGTGCCAGGGCGAACCATCGGATTGGTTTGTTTGATCGAAAACAAACCGGCGGTTCTCGTGGTTGACCTTCCCCCCACTGAAACGGCGGAATTCCAACTCAAGCGGTACGGCCTTTACGCACTCAAGCACACTTACAACCAGGGGATTCTGTTCAAGGGGTTGCGTGTCCCGGTTGCGAATCGTCTGGACCCCAAAGATGGCGACGGGCTCACGGTTGCATACCACGGACTCAACCGGGGTCGGGTATCCCTTTGTGCTACTGCTGCCGGTTCCATGCGGGTCATGCTCGCGGACATGATCCCCTGGGCTCGATTCCGTAAAACCTACGGGCAACCTATTTCGACCCGTGAACTGGTGCAACGACGATTGGCTCACCTGGCAGGCTTGATTGTCGCCTGTGACGCATTGACCGAATGGTGCGCTGGACTGCTTGATCAGGGCTACCGGGGTGAGATGGAGTGCATCGTGGCCAAGATATTTGGCAGCGAGGCTCAAAAAGAGGCCGCAATTGAATTGCACATGAAAACCCACGGTGGGCGGGCTTTCTTGCATGGGCATCTCTTTGGGGATAACGTGCACGAGTTTCTGGCACCCTGCATTTACGAGGGTGAAGGCGAGATGCTCGGGATGGCGCTATTCAAGTCACTCGTCAAGCACCACGGGCGAACCTATTTTGAGCCAATTGGTAAGATTCTCGCTGCCAATGGCATTCGTAAGCCAAGTATGATCAACCCACTGCACTTTTGGAAGCTGAAGGGGCCAATGTGGCAATACAGTAAATGGATGCTGAGCGAGCGGCTTCGCTGGTCGGGGAATGTGAGCCTACCGCAAATGCCTTACGATCTCCGCCGCCACGCCGAGTTTGCTGCTGACGGGCTAAGCAAGATGGCTACCGAAATCTCTGGTACGATGCGGAAACATCAGCTCAAATTAGCTGATCGGCAGTGCAGAATGTCGGAGCTTTCCTCCCGAGTGCAGAGCTTAGTTGTGATTCTTTGCACCAGCCTGTACGCCAGCCGCCAAGCGAACGAGCTGATCCGTAAAGCGGCTGACGGCATCTGCCGATACTTGACGAATCGGTTGACGGGTTCGCGCCCCGCCGATCGGGATTATCGTGATTTGACCGAGTTAGGTGCTGCACTAGCGGAAGGGAAGAGCGATCTTGCAAGTGGTATCACTCCACCAGCCATCCAGATGCCTTATCAACCGTGAAACGAATGCGTGAAATTATCACCTGGAACAAAGCGCGACACGTCGCGCCCTTCTGAAAATCGAACATGAACTGGGTGTAGATTCAAGTACGAACCGGCAACTTGCTACCGTCACCAACGTTGTGCTATGCGTATTGCTTACATCACCGCTGGTGCGGCTGGTATGTATTGTGGCAGCTGCATGCGAGACAACACCCTCGTTGCTGCTCTGTGCCAGTCCGGGCATGATGCCATTTTAATTCCGACCTATACTCCCATCCGAACGGATGAGGTAGATGTCAGCCAACCCCGGGTTTTTTTGGGTGGCATTAACGTCTATCTAGAGCAGAAGTTCTGGTTATTTCGCCACACACCCTGGCTTTTTGATCGGTTACTCAACCCACGCTGGCTTTTACGCTGGGTGTCGCGTTTTGCAGCAAGAACCAATTACAGTGAACTCGGTCAACTGACCATCTCAATGTTGAAGGGTAGCCAAGGCAAGCAACGCAAAGAGGTATTGCGGCTGTGTGAATGGCTTGCTCGTACAGTTCAACCCGAGGTGGTCGTGCTGACTAACGCGTTACTTTCCGGGGTGATACCTGAATTGCATCGCAGGCTAAGCGTCCCCATTGTGGTGACACTGCAGGGGGACGACATTTTTCTCGAGGCGCTTCCCGAGCCAGATCGAATTCGGTGCAAGGAACTCATTCAGCAGAATTGCCAATCAGTTGCCGGCTTCATCTGCACAAGCCGTTACTATGCTGACTACATGGCCAGCTACTTGAAGCTTTCGCGCGAGAAGATGCATGTTGTGTATCCCGGAATCAATCTGATTGGTCATGGAGGTCCACGGCCAGCCCGAACTAAGCCACCATTTACGATTGGGTACTTTGCACGAATCTGTCCCGAAAAAGGCTTCCATCAACTGGTCGATGCCTACATCTGTTTGCGTCAGCAATATCCGGACGTTCCAATTCGATTGAGAGCCGGAGGTTGGCTTGGTGAAAATCAGCGTGCCTTTCTTGAATGCGAAATAAACAAACTGAAAACCGCTAGACTCTATACCGACTTTGAACACGTCGAGTGCCCGACCCATGTGGAGAAAGTCCGATTCCTCCAAAGTATTGATGTGCTGTGCGTCCCAACGATCTATCAGGAACCTAAGGGCCTCTACATTTTGGAAGCTTGGGCCAATGGTGTTCCTGTTGTTCAGCCTCGCCACGGAGCATTTCCTGAATTGGTGGAGTCTACGGGTGGTGGCGTGCTTGTGGAACCGGGAGACCCTAAACTTCTAGGCGATGCCCTCCTCGCACTGTTGCACGACCACCCACGGCGAGAGACACTCGGGCAAGCAGGTGCAAAAGCAGTCCACGAGCGATTCACAGCAGCCGCTATGGCCAAAGAGACAATCGCAGTGCTGGAGCGATATCGACCGAGTACCATCATTACCTCATGAAAAGCTTCACGACGACCCGGCGGGTTGATTTTGGCGACACGGACATGGCCGGGATCGTCCATTTTGCCAATTTCTTCCGATTTATGGAATCTGCCGAAACTGAGTTTTTGATGTCTCTCGACTTGTCAGTCACTGGTCGGGATGCCGAGGGGCGTTGGGGCTTACCCCGTGTCGCAGCCTCATGCGATTATTACAAACCGGCTCGGTTCATGGATGTCTTGACCATCACCGTCACGGTGGAGCGGATTGGCACTAAATCCATTACGTATCGTTTCGATTTTTCCAACCAGCAGGGTGAGATCCTCGCCGTGGGACGTATTACAGCGGTATATTGTCGCACGACCGGATTTGATCGAATGGAATCCGAAGAGATACCCGCAGAGGTTCGGGCCAAACTGGAGGGGTCAGCGTGAGCGAGGTCGAACCCTATCTCACACGGCTGACCAACCGGTTACTCGATGGTATCGAGCGACTCCCGCCTGAGCTACGGGAACGACATGTCGCGTACTTGCTTGCTGCTCAAAATCCAGATGGTGGCTTTTCGGGGCGTGAGGGCGGTTCGGATCTGTACTACACAGGTTTTGCACTTCGCTCATTGGCCATGCTGCAAGCATTGACACCCGAACTCTGCCAACGGGCAGGGCAGTTTTTACGAGGCCAGATGAATGGTTCAGCCAGCGTTGTGGATTTTTTTTCCCTGGTCGTGAGCTGTTACCTCGTCATCCTTGGCGGTGGCCCAGACTTGTTCGCCGATGCTCCTACAGATTGGCGCGAACGAGTCAGCGACATATTGGAGCAATTCCGTACCTCTGATGGTGGATATGGTAAAAACCCAGCGTCCCCAACAGGTAGTACCTATACCAGCTTTCTAGTGGCGCTATGCCTTCAGTTACTTGGAAAGCCCATACCACAACCAGCACGATTAAGCCAATTTGTTCACTCCCGGAGACGACCCGATGGCGGTTATGTTGAAATTGCAGCAATGAAGCGCAGCGGTACCAACCCCACTGCAGCCGGGGTAGGGTTACTGCAGATCCTGGGCGAAATGAATGAATTAGATCAAGTTGGTACTGCCCAATTCCTCGCTAAACTCACCTCTCCCTTTGAAGGTGGCATCCGAGCTAATGACCGAATTCCGGCTGCCGACTTGCTCTCCACGTTTACTGGTAGCTGGACGCTGGATCAGCTCGGCTGCAGTGACTTACTCGATTGGCCCGCGATCCGGAGTTATGCCGAGGAGTGCGAACGACCTATTGGTGGTTTTCGCGGCGGTTTGTGGGACGAACACACCGATGTCGAATACACCTTCTACGGGCTTGGTACCCTCGCCCTAGCCGCATTAGCTCTCAATTAACTGTTTACAGCCAAGTAAGCCAAGGCGTGGATTCCAACTGCCATCATCCCAAACTTGCTTCTCGATAATGCGATGTCACTAATCGCCAACCAAATCACGAAAAGCTATCCCACTCGCAGCGATCCTCTTATGGTCTTGAAGGGGATCAATCTCCAGCTGAGCCAAGGAGATGCATTGGCTGTCATGGGACCATCCGGTTCTGGGAAAAGCACCCTCTTGCACATTTTGGGCACACTCGATCGACCCAGCACAGGCTCTTTGAGTCTGAACGGAACGGATCCGTTCCAGCTTTCGGAACGAGGTCTCGCATCCTTTCGTAATGAGCGGATTGGGTTTGTATTTCAGGACCACCATCTTCTACCCCAATGTTCCGTGCTTGAGAATGTTCTTGTTCCCACGTTTGTTAACAAGACCCGCACGTCGCAGGAATACGAGGATTTTGCTCATCATCTGTTGGAGCGGGTCGGTTTAGCCAATCGCCTGAACCATCGACCCGCTGAGCTTTCTGGTGGAGAACGCCAAAGGGTGGCTGTGGCCCGTGCACTTGTGCTCAGGCCGATACTCGTACTCGCCGACGAACCAACAGGTAATTTGGACCGCATCAATGCCCAGGCGATTGGGGATTTATTGCTCGGATTAAACCGCGAACAGAACACTATTCTCGTAGTTGTCACACATAGTAGCGAACTTGCCAAAATGTTCCCTCTACGATCAGAAATGCGAGATGGATACTTGATACCAGTCTAACTCGATGGTCGAGCGATCCGTTAACTTGGCATGTAGCTCCTACTCTTTTCCTGATCCCATGTTCTCACTCTCCAAGTTGTACACGCGAAACCTTTTCTACCACTGGCGCGGGAATCTTGTGGTGTTGCTCGGCGTTGCCGCAGGATCAGCCATTCTGACGGGTGCCTTGTTAGTCGGTGACTCCCTCCGCGGAAGCTTACAAGCCCGAGTCGAACGGCAATTGGGGGGTGTCGACGCGGTTATGCTGTCGGCTCGGCCACTCCGTATGTCCCTGGCCGATGGGTTACCTGGCACGGTTGCATCAGTTCTGCTCGTTCCGGGTACTCTGGAACGCGTCACCGATACCAACGACATGGGACCGTTCTTGAATCGTGTGACGGTTCTCGGAATCGATGATCGCTTCACATTCACAGGGCTTCCTGCTCAGCTCGTCAACTGGAATGCGTCCGGCAAGCAAATGGTTCTCAGTGCACGAGTTGCCCAAAAGTTGGGGGTCAGAATTGGAGATAAGATCCGATTGGGGGTCGAACGCGTTGCGGCTTTACCCCGGGTCTCAGTATTTGGGAAGCGCGGCAGTAGCGATGTAACCACCACAGATGAATTCACGGTGGCAGGAATTCTGGATCGGGATAACCCACTTGAAGACTTTAATCTGACTGCCAATCCTGCTGCTCCGTTAAATGTGTTTGTTCCCATCAAAGCCCTATCAGGGCTGGTGGTTGAGGCCACCGAGCCCCGTCTTAACGCCGTGTTTTCTAGTGGGACTGCTCTCGACGAATTAAACAACGCGTTAAAGTCCCAGCTGCGACTCGAGGACTTCGGGCTGAAATTGCGTGAAATCGATCGACGAGGTTACCTGAGTGTTGAGTCAACCGAACTTATCCTAAACGCATCGCTTGTGGATGCAATCCTCCGCGCTGCAGCTGAATTGGGTCGCCGTGCCGAACCAACAGTGATTTATGTTGCTGACTCCATTCGGGAAGGCCAAAAGGAAATTCCCTACCCTGTCGTCGCTGGGTTAAACCCTGCTGCTACTGAACCACTCGGACCTTTCCTGCCCCCCGGTGTTGATTCGCTCGGTGAGAACGAGGTGATTTTGTTGGATTGGCCAGGATCGGAGCTCAGCCGGCTTCCCGAAAACACTCGTCTGCAGATGGAGTATTACCACCCCGAAGTTGAGGGAGAAGGCCAGTTGCAACGGATCGATTTGATCCTACGTGGATACATTCCGCTCAGTGGAGCTGCTCGCGATCGGGACCTCACACCCGAAATCCAGGGCGTGACGGATGTACGAGCTGAGCTGCGGAATTGGGATCGTCCCCCAGTTCTACCCAAGGAGAAGATCCAGCTGCGAGTTCCGGATAAGCATCCGCGAGCGAACTTCTTTAACATCAACAAGGCCACCCCAATGGCTTATGTCAATCTCACGACGGCCCAACGACTCTTTGGCAGTCGTTATGGGTCGATTACATCCATCCGCCTTGCCCCTGCGACGGGGGAATCTCTCGAAGAACTGAGCGAACGCTTTACGCCGGTCCTACTCAAACATCTCGATCCGAAAGCGGGTGGATTGACTTTTGAACCAATTCGCGCGCGGTTGCAGACGGCTAGCAAAGGTGGAACCGACTTTGGCGGACTGTTCCTTGGTTTCAGCGTGTTCTTGATTGCTGCTGCACTCATGCTCGTGGGTTTGTTGTTTCGTCTAACCCTCGATCGGCGCGCTAAGGAAGTGGGGCTTTTGCTAGCATCCGGTTACCCCGTATCCATAGTTTGTCGGCTGATGTTACTGGAGGGTCTTGCTTTGGCTATTGGAGGATCGATGCTTGGACTCAGCATCGGTGTAGCTTACAACCACCTCCTCCTGGCAATCTTGGAGGAACTCTGGCCTGATGAAGAGATTGCCAGCTTGCTGCAACCCTATGCAACCCCTCAGAGTTTCGTGGTTGGATTTAGCTTAACTGTGATCATGTCCGTGTTTGCAATTTGGATGAGTATGCGGAAATTAGTACAGGTTCCACCTCCTGCTCTGCTACGTGGTACTACGGGGGGAACAGTAACAAATGGGGCACGACCACTCTGGCTCGGTCGGTGGTTTCTAGTGAGCGCGTTGCCAAGTGGGCTTGCTCTGGTCATTGTTGGCGGAAGGCTGACCAACCCCGATTACCGGGCCATGACATTCCTCTCAGGTGGAGCACTACTTCTCAGTGCTGGCCTGGCTGTATTTGGATTATGGATGGGCCGCACCGAACACCGTCAGGTGCGAGGGCAAGGATTATCGGCCACGGTTCTTCTCGGTATCCGAAATACCGCACGCAATCCAGGTCGCAGTATTCTTACGGTTGCTTTGTTGGCCTTCGCTGCTTTTTTGCTGCTCGCTGTTGAGAGTTTTCGCCGACATACGGGAGGCGAATTTTTGGAGAAGTCCGGTGGTAGCGGGGGGTTTAACCTGATCGCGGAAGCCGAGGTACCCATTTATAACAGCTTTGGGAGTGGACCTGGACGTGCCGAGCTGGATGAATATGTTCGTACGGCCAATTATGATCCTAAGCTACTGGAAGATCTGGTAGTAGTGCCGCTACGTTTGCGGGATGGTGACGACGCTAGTTGCATGAACCTCTATCAGGCAACCCGTCCACGAGTACTGGGAGTACCACAATCTCTCATTGATCGTGGTGGTTTTAAGTTCTACACGGCAATATCGGGAAATGCCGACGAGCGAGCAAACCCCTGGTTACTGCTCAATCGTAGCATGGCTGACGGCGTAATTCCCGTCATTTGCGAGCAGAATACCGCCCAATGGATGCTGAAAAAGGCAGTCGGAGATCACCTCAACCTCACGGCGGACGATGGCAAAGAGCTAACTTGCCGGATTGTGGCCACTCTTGTCGATAGCCCATTTCAAAGCGAAGTTTTGATGTCCGACGATGCTTTCGTGAAATATTTCCCCAAATCGACCGGCTACCGTCTGTTTTTGATCCAAGCCCCTACAAACCGACAAACTGATATCAGCGGAGTTTTGAGTCGGGGCCTGCGGCGTCATGGACTGGAGGTAAGCTCAACCCGTGATCGAGTTGCCATGTATCAAGCTGTAATTGGTGCATATCTCTCGACATTTCAATTGCTTGGCGGTTTTGGGTTATTGTTAGGAGTGCTGGGCTTGGCAATTGTCGTCCTTCGTGCAATCTGGGAACGTATTGGCGAATTGGCTTTACTTCGCGCGGTGGGCTATCGTTTTGGTCATTTACAAATCCTCATCCTTTCAGAAAATGGATTGTTGCTGGTCATCGGGCTTGGAATTGGTATCGTCGCGGCACTCATTTCAGTAGCGCCCCACATGGCAAGCGGAGCTTCGATTCCTTGGTTTCGGCTTGCAATATTGTTTGGCATGATCTTCGTAGTTGGTTTATCTGTAGCTGCCATCGCAACAGCGGGTATCCTGCGTGTACCGGTGATCCCGGCATTGCGCAAGGAGTGAGTCATGCTCAAGATTGGCATTTTGGATTTCGATACGTCCCACGCCGTGGAGTTTACTTGGCGACTGAATCAAATTGGGAATTCACCCAAGGAAGCGGAACAGTTTGTAGACGGCGCTCGTGTCGTAATCGCATGTCCGGGCCAATCGGAGCTTTCGCCGGAGCGAATCCCAGGTTACACGACCCAAATGAAGAAATATGGGGTTCCGCTGGTCGAAAAGCCTACCGATATGATCGGCAAAGTGGACGGGGTTCTCATTGAGGCAGTCGATGGCACGGTGCACTTGGAGCGGGCGCGACCCTTTCTCGAAGCCGGTATACCCTGTTTCATCGACAAGCCCTTTACTTGTTCCACTGCTGACGCACGAAAAATCGTTGAACTCTCGGATAAGCACAAAGCACCAGTCTTCTCGTCCTCGTCACTACGCTATGCCCCGGATGTCGTCGACTATATCACTGACGCTAAACCTGGTAAGTTGATGGGGTGTTGTGTGTATGGTCCCGCTCCGCTGTCTCCAAAACCCACTCGCAACCCCGGGTTGTACCACTACGGCATCCACCCGATCGAAATGCTTTACACACTCATGGGTCCGGGGTGCAAACGGGTCTTGTGTGTTCACGAAAAATCTACCGATCTCGTTACCGGTCATTGGTCGGATGGTCGAATTGGTACAGTTCGTGGTATCCGAGAGGGAGCTAACGGCTATGGCTTCACCGCCTTTGCCGAAAAGTCAATCCGAACTGTGAACGTTAAGACCGAAATGATCTATCGAGAATTACTCAAAAAGGTAGTGGAGTTTTTTAAAACCGGTCAATCACCGGTACCTCCAGCAACCATGATCGAGATCGTTGCATTTATCGAAGCTGCAAACAAGAGTGGCGCGAATCATGGCTCAGGAGAGGTGGTGGGAGGATGAAACGCCTAGTCCCATTATTGATCGCATATGTCTGCTGCAGTCCAACCGCCCTTGGGGAGGATTGGCCAAAGTGGCGCGGCCCCCGAGGCGACGGAACCTGGAACGCTCCCCGTCTGCCCGAACGCTGGACTACTCAACCACTAAAGGTCGTTTGGCGACAACCAGTCGGCGGTGGGTATGCTGGTGTGTCAGTAGCCGACGGTCGAGTTTACACACTTGACTTGGAGTCGCCTCTCCAAGCGAAGCTACCCGGCCAAGATGACAACAAACCCGATGGCGTCGAACGCGTGCTGTGTTTTGACGCAGCCACGGGTAAGCTCCTCTGGTCACACAATTATCCGGTGAAATATGGCGATCTTGAAGGCTACTCCAACGGGCCTCGCTCCACTCCGACAATTCACGACGGTAAGGTCTACACGCTTGGTGCCGTGGGGCACCTCTACTGCTTCGATGCCAAGACTGGTCGTATCATTTGGCACCACGATACGGTGAAGTCATTTCATGCAAATAAACCCACGTGGGGATTTGCTGCATCTCCCATCGTTGAAGGCGATCTCCTGATTGTGCATCTTGGTGCGTCTGATGGGGGGTGTGTAATTGCCTTTGATCGAAACACAGGTCAGGAGCGCTGGCGGAGCTTGAGCGATGCGGCAGGTTATTGCACACCCGCCGTTTTCCAGACCCCAACCGGACGACTCCTTGTGCAATGGACGCCAAAACACATCCATGCTTTGGAGCCAGCGACCGGAAAGCCCTTATGGAAAGTTCCTTATGATGTTACTTATGGTGTTTCTATTGCCAGCCCAATCTATTCCGACGGCATCGTATTTGTCACGGGTTATTGGGAAGGCTCACGAGCCATTCGACTCGGGCCTCAGCGTACCGACCAAGAAGTCATCTGGTCCGAAAAACGACAGTTGAATGGTCTGATGGCCCAACCCCTAGTTCGGGATGGCCATGCTTACATTCTTGACAAGAACTTTGGCCTTACTTGTATCGAACTTAAAAGTGGCAAGAAACTCTGGGATGACGACAACACATTAACCCCACGTGGCCGCAACCCCCACGCGAGCATCGTTTGGCTTAACGACGAGGATCGTGCTTTGGCACTGAATTCGAAGGGGGAATTAGTGTTGTGTCGTCTGAACCCCAAAGGTTACGAGGAAGAGTCGCGGGTCCGAGTCCTAAACGGGGAAGTCTGGGGACACCCAGCGTTCGCTGCTCGTTTCATGTACGCCAAAACTGATGGTGCGGAGAATTGGCGAAAAGCGGGGCAATGTGAACTCGTGTGTATCGAATTGGTTGCAAACCAATAGCATCCCTCGAATAGGCAGCCGAGGGATGCTAACCATCGCTTAATTTTGCTTGATCAAACCAGAACCGAGGAGCAATTGAACCGCTTTCCCTTTCATCTTGCCTTGAATTGTCAGTGCGTTCCCTCCCGTGATCGTTATGCTAATGGTATCTTTCCCAACCGGGGATCCTTCACCAAAAGTCTCCTTCTGCAATGCCTTCAACTCATCGGGCTTGAGCTCCTGAGCGCTTAAGGGCAGCAACTTCGCCGTGGCGACCTCCAGGCTGAACAGAGGCACGGCCACCGCTTTGTTCTTGACTGCTGTCTTGATCGCGGCACCGTCCGACTCCAAGCTGAAAACCGCAATTCGATCGGTGAGAGCCAGCCAGATCGTTTTCGTACCAAAGAACTTTTCCAGTTCCGGTGGAACCTCATTCAACTCAACTTTGTGAAGGGTGAAACCGTTAATCGTTTCGATGTCGAAAGTGAAGTTCGCTGCATTGCCGGCAAAGGGTGCAAAATCCTTTACGAGTTTTTCAATCTCCTTGCCGTTCTTAATCGCAGCTGCACCCAACAGGATTGATCGCCCCTTGGCATCCGGAGTGAGAAGACTAACAGCTGCATCGAACTCGGCTGCTTTGAGTGTCGGCGTTATGGTATCGAAGACTCGCTTAGCTAGCTCGCGTTCCTGATCGTTATTGACTTCTTTAAGGGCTGCCGCGACGATCTTTTCGACCACCTCACCGAATCGCTTTTTCATCTCTTCGGGCATCGTAATCTTGGCAGAACCGCGAACGATGGTATCCCTTGCCGTGGCAATCCCAGCAGGCAGACTGGTGTGACCAGCCAGGTTGGAAAAATACTTGGACATTGGTGAACCAGTTTTAGGCGTCAACGTGGCCTCGAACTGGAACTCATCAATGGCCTCGTCGATGTATAGCTTGGCTGAGAGGTCCTTCGAATCATCCAATAGCGACTTGATACCACCGACGAAAGTATCACTTAGCCAATCGAAAACAGCCTTTTCGACTGGATTATCGCCGACCATATTCTTCTGTTCGGCAATTGCCAGTTCGAGTTGCCCGACAACAAAGGTCTTCACATCGTTTGGGATTTTGTTCATGCGGACCAGAAAGGAGGCAACTGCACGGTCCTGGTCACTGAAATAGTCTTTGGGAGCGATCAAGATTTTGGGATCTAGATCCTTAGCGGTACGAGCAAGGTAAAGGTAATCCCTCTCAAACCGGATGAATACCGCATCAATGACGGGGTTCGCAGCTTGTTCAGGTAGTTGAATCTTGAGTGTTCCGCCCTCCCCCTTTCCAGGCTCAATGTCAAGTCGTTCTTTAAGCATTTGCAAAAAACGATCCTTGCTGGCAATCGGTATCATGACCACGAACGGACTGTTCACCAGGTCGCTGTCCAGTATGGCATAAAGTCCGAAGGGGCGTTTGGGATCGACACCTTCGATCCCTTGCCCTTCTGCAGATAGATTTTTCAGCAGCTGTTTAACACCTAAGACGACATCCTCCTGCCCTGCGAGTTTGCCAATATAAACCGCTTTATTAACTAAATCCTCGATGGAGCTTAGACGGATTTCGATCGTGGGTTCGATCGGCTTCGCCGGCTGGGCCTGGGCGAAGCTGCCAACCATTAACAGAAGGACCATGCCAGCCAAGCACCGTAGTCGCATGAGATCTCCTCCCAAAGTGCCCGGGAATTCCCGGGTTGCAATCCTATACCCCGCAACCATGCCATGGTGTCAACACCAAAGAAAATCATACAACCCCGCGTAATTGGAATTGATTCACGGATCAACACATCGGAGTCATCAATGAGTCAAAAAACCTGGGGTGGTCGTTTTGCAAGCGAGACAGACAATCGAGTAGAAGCATTTACAGAATCAATCAGTTTCGACCAACGGTTATACCGGTACGACATTCGGGCCAGTCAAGCTCATGCCCGCATGTTGGCCGAAGTTGGGCTATTGTCCAAATCGGAGTCCGCACAACTTGTAGAAACCCTCTCAGCAATCGAGGCCGAAATCGAGTCCGGAAGTATGCCGTTTTCGATCGGATTGGAAGATATTCACACCCACATTGAACGTGCTTTAATCGACCGGCTTGGTGACCTCGGCCGCAAACTCCACGCCGGCCGAAGCCGCAATGATCAGATTGTAACCGATGTCAAGCTCTGGACCCGCGAAGCGATCGATAGACTCGATGGGTTGCTTACGGAGTTACAAAAAGCTTTTGTAATCGCTGCTGATCGCGAGTCTGGTGTGATCCTTCCCGGTTATACACATCTTCAACGCGCCCAACCGGTATTGGCCACTCACTATTTCTTAGCCTACGTGGAGAAATTTCAACGAGATCGAGACCGCCTCCACGATTGCCGGAAACGAGTTAACATTTTGCCCCTCGGGGTTGCTGCTTTAGCCGGGACATCGCTTCCAATCAACCGTGAATATGTACGAGCAGCTCTGGGTTTTGATGCCATTGCTTGTAACAGTCTCGATGTCTCCAGCGATCGCGATTTCCTTTTGGAATTCGTTTTCTGTTTGGCAATGATCGCTAACCACTTAAGTGGCTGGGCCGAGGAGTGGATTATCTGGAGCACAACCGAGTTCAACTTCTTGAAGTTACCGGATACATTTTGCACCGGCTCGAGTATCATGCCTCATAAAAAAAATCCCGATGTTCTGGAGCTGACCCGTGGCAAGTCAGCCCGGGTCATTGCATCACTTCAGCAACTCTTTTTGCTAACCAAGGCATTACCATTGGCCTACAACCGTGACTTGCAAGAGGACAAACCGGCTGCCTTTGGTGCGTTCGACACCGTGGCCAGTTGTTTGAGTATAGCTGCGCCCCTCGTTCGGGAAACCTACCTTCGCCGCGACGTCATCGAGTCCCGCCTCGATTCGGGTTTCTTAGACGCCACTACCCTGATGGAAGCCCTTGTGATGCGTGGCATGCCGATGCGGGCAGCGCACGAAGCTGTGGGTCATTTGGTGCGGGAGTGCGAGCAGCAAGGTTGTAGACTAGCAGACCTAGCTGATGAACAATTTGAAAGAGTTATTCCGGGCAGTGCTACGGATCTTCGAGCGAAACTCGGTGTGTCGAATGCGGTTTCTGCTTACAAAAGTATCGGTTCAAGCGCACCAGAGGAGGTAGCAAAGCAATTGTCCGTATGGAAACAACGTCTAGAAATGTGAGGTGGTGCTGTGTGGAATCACCCGGTTGGTCGTGTCCGTCTAGTAGGGATTATCGAAGGTGTGTCTTTTCTCGTTTTACTGCTCATCGCCATGCCATTGAAATATCTTGCAGGTCTACCTGTGGTAGTTTTAATCGTTGGTTGGCTTCACGGAGCGCTTTTCATGGCATATGCCTTGGTTGCGGTGTCCGCTTGGGCTAAAGGCGAACTACCAACCAAAGTGTTTGGTCTTGCAGCCATTGCTTCCGTTATTCCCGGTGGTCCATTTTTGCTGGATCAACGCTTAAAAGCTCTTGAATCCTATCCATTGGACATACCGAAACAGCTCTAATAACTCATCATTCCTAACTTATCCTCTGTGGAAGGTTCACATGGATCACTTTACCTATCGAGATGGTCAACTTTTTTGTGAGGACGTTGAGATCAACGAGTTGGCCGCGAAGTATGGAACTCCACTTTACGTTTACAGCCAAGCCACATTGTTACATCACTTGAACCAAATTCAGATGGCTTTTGCTCCTGCCAACCCAATCATTTGCTATTCCATCAAAGCAAATAGCAACTTAAGCATTTGCCGTCTGATGGGCCAAAATGGAGCGGGCTTCGATGTCACGAGCGGCGGAGAGTTTCAACGTGCCCAATACGCCGGACCAAGCGGTGCGAAAATCGTCTTTGCCGGGGTTGGTAAAACTGATGCTGAGATTGAATATGCCCTTCAAAATGGGGTCTTCTTCTTTGATGTTGAAAGTGAGCAGGAATTATTCACTATTGGGGCACTGGCCCATGCCATGGGTCGCAAGGCGCCAGTCGCCTTGCGGGTGAACCCCGATCTGCCACCCAAAACTCATGTCAAGACGGACACATCAGTAAAGGGAGTCAAATTTGGCCTGGATATTGAAACCATCGTCGATGTAGCTCGATCAGTAGTGAGCCATCCCGGCTTGGACTTGGTAGGCCTGCACATGCATTTGGGTTCCCCAATCCTCAAGACGGAGCCCTATCGATTGGGTTGTGAAAAGGCTGTGAAACTCATTTCAGCCTTTCGTTCGCAGGGTCATGACATTCGCTACTTAAACATGGGCGGGGGCTTTGGCATCAATTACCGGCAGGATGAGGCATTACCCGCACAGGCATTTGCCGAGGTCATTCTTTCAACTGTCAAAGAAACGGGCTGTCAATTGGTGCTAGAACCCGGTCGCTTCATTGTGGGAAATGCTGGGATTCTGGTTAGTCGTGTGCTTTACACCAAGTCGACTGGAGGTAAATCTTACCTGATTCAAGATGCTGCGATGAATGATTTAATTCGACCCACGCTTTATGGTTCGCTCCACCGGATCTGGCCTGTTCGTCTGGCACCAGGATTACCCGACCGCCCGCCGGTGGACATGACGATCGATCCTGACTGCGGCAATCCCTTCTGCGACCTACCCGGCACACGCCGTCAGGATGTAGTAGGACCCGTTTGTGAATCGGGAGACTTTTTGGCAAAGGATCGACCCTTACCGGAAATGCAGCGGGGTGACTTGCTCGCGATTTTTTCCGCAGGGGCTTATGGAATGGCCATGGCATCGAATTACAACTCCCGCCCGCGAGCGGCAGAAGTACTCGTTACAGGCCGCACACACCGTCTGATCCGCCGCCGCGAGACATTTGGGGACCTTGTGGCAGCTGAAGTCGATTGCTTACAATAGCTAGTGGTTGCAGAATGCATCTGAGATTCGCCGGTCGGCTCCCCGCCCGGCAGTGTTGCTGTTTGCCTGTCGTGGCACCGGTATCAAGCAACTCGGAGGAACCTCAGTGAGAAGCCTCTCGCATCTCAGCTTTGCGCTTCTGCTGTGTGTGTTCGCACTAAAAAGCCCGGCCCAGCAACCAACAAAGGACATTCCCAAAGCTTTAACCCTCTACGGGAATTTCCGCGAATTGTTGGCCGAGGGCCGTTACGACATCGCGGCAAATTACCTTGAGGCCTTCCTGAAGGCTAACCCCACCGATAGCGAACTGCTTGATTTGGAAAAGAAGTTCGGTACAACAGTTTTTTACAATCTTCGCACCATTCCAAAGTGGTCAGACGACACCAACGTCGATAAGCAAGCCCGGGCAAATGTCGAGAAGCTGATCGCACGGAGCCAAGCGGCTAATGCGAAATTGCTTCAAGATCCATCGCGTGTTCAAAAGTACATTAATAACCTCGGAGCAACTTACGAGGAGCGGGTATTCGCAGAGCTCGAATTGAAACGTACGGGCGACTACGCTGTGCCCTTCATGGTGAACGAATTACGGATCACTCGGGATAAAGAGGTTTACGCGGGTATTCTCGGGGCGATTAAACAACTCAACAGCTCTACCATTTCCGGATGGGTTGCGGCTTTGGATGGCTTGTCACCCGACCAGCAATACGGGGTGATTTCGGCGATTTTGCAGCGACCGGATGTGCTGAGCTTGCAACAATATGCCCAAACTGATTTGACACCGGTTTTATGGCATATTCTGTCACGACCGTCGAATCAGTATCCCGCATTGCGCTCCTTTGCTGAAGACACTCTCCAAAAACTGAAACCTGGCATCAAGATCACCTCTTCCCAACCAGAGGCCGAACTGACGGCAATTGCACGCAGCTTCTATGATCGCACATCCAAATACTCCGGTTCCAAAACGAATCCAGACGGCTCTTCGACTGTACCGATTTGGGTGTGGGATGCCAAGGATCCTGTGAATCCCCGGCTGGTAAAGTTAGACGATGTTCCGGTGGGCAACGCGGAGGAATATTATGGATTGCGCTATGCGCGCTGGGCCCTGGAACGACAACCGAGTTATGAACCCGCTCAGGCTTTAATCCTTGCACTATCCGCCGAGCGGGCGGTTGAGCGGGCGGGGTACGCGAACTTGGCGAGGGCAGAGCCGGCGACATTTAAGCTGCTTTCCGAAGCCCCTTCAGTCGTTCTGAATGAGTTATTAAACCGTGGGCTGAATCAAAACAAAACGGCCCTAGTTCTGGCGATGGTACAAGTGCTAGGCGACCGGGCTGATCGCGATGCAGCGACACCCCCCGCAGGACTTCCAAACAAACCGTCTTTGTTAGTCCGTGCATTAAGTTACCCGGATCCCCAAGTTCAATTTGAAGCTGCGAATGCCTTACTTCGGTCACCAGTACCAGTGCCAACTGCCGCACGTGGTCAGATTGTTGATATTCTTCGCCGTGCGGCTGGATTGGATCCAGGTATACCTTCTGGTAGCAAAGGCATCGCGTTACTAGCAGACCCTAACAAGCGTCGATCGGATTCTTTTGCCCTCCTGCTTCGTGGTTTGGAATATGAGGTCGAGGTCTTATCTACAGGCCGTGATTTGCTCCGTAGGATCGCCCGATCCTCGGACTTCGATCTGATCTTCATTGACCGACACATAGTTGCCCCCGAATTGCTCGATTTGGTCGGACAACTTTCAGTGGATGCTAAGTTGTCCAATCGACCGACCTTTGTCATAGCTTCACCTGACAAGACACCATTACCCACTTTTGATCAATTATTAGTGCGGTTCGCAGCCCTGATCGCTGCCACTGAGAATGAAGTTGTGGCCATGCTGCCGGTATTTGTTCCCGATCCGCGAGATACTCCTGAAGAGATCAGCATCGCGCGGAAAACTAACCAGGAGCGACGCGATGGGGTATTCCTCAATACGGCCACTGCTCGCATGGATCGGCTCAAACGACTTGTCGAGACCTCCGGTATTAATCTGACCCAAACCCAAAAGCTGCTCTATGAGCTCCGGGTTGAATTAATCACCTACTCAGTCTTAGGCGCCGAATTTCCCATCTCTGCGGAATCTGCCCCTGCAACATATGCCCACATCCAACGACTGAAGCGACAAATTGCCAGTCAACCACCCAGCCCACCATATGGCGTTGGGACGCCCACCGCTGATCTGATCAAATTACTTGAACGTTTCGAAATCGACTTGGCCCGAGTACCGAGTGCTCAACAACGATTTGAGAATCTTTACTCGAAAATTGATACGGCTGAGCTTGGTTTGCCGGTCGAAACTTTCCGCGATCCGAACTTAGAATTACGTGTCGCTAAAACATTACAAAATTATCCAGCGATTCGTATTATTCCCGAGCCATATAGTCGTACCGAATTGGCTTCGGATTTGAAAGCGGCTTTCACACACGCTCATCAGGCTCCTCGTGATTTGGCTGAAAAACGGGCTGCCCAACAAGTAGCAGTTGCCTGGTTGCGCCGAATGGCTACGGGCGAACTCTCCGGATTTGATGTGAAAGTGGCCGAGCCGGAGCTGCGTGCTGCATTGAGGGTTGATGCACTTGCGAATGATGCCATTCCAGCAGTCGAGAGGTTCGGAACAGCTGAGGCGCAACAAGATTTGCTCTCACTAGCCCTTACTCAAGGACGGCCCATCCACTTGCGTACCCAAGCTGCCGATGCTGCCATTCGTAACATTCAGGCTCATGGTAGGTCGGTCCCGAAGTCCCTGATTGATCCGTTGGTGCAGGCCGCTGATAAAGAGCCAGACCTAGTATTGCGTGGGAAATTACTGACACTTAAAGGCATGTTAGCATATCAACCGCTGAGTTTCGTGAATCAACTCAATCAATATTCACCTCCTTTGTTACCGCCACCTCCGGGGAAAAATCCCGCACCAGCCACTCCGCCGCAACTACCATAACTCCTTTAGCTATCTTAACTTTCAATACTTTACGTAGCCTGCTGCTGAAGCAGGCTCTAACTTATTTATCGCGCGCAAGTCGGGTAGAAAAAGCCGTTTAGTGGTGAACCCGGCGGGAGTGCCCGGGCACAAGGAACTCAAATATGACCCGGAATTCCACTACTTCATCCGGCCAGCCATCGATTGACGAGTTGATGGTTCGCTTTCTCGCCAACGGCTCAGACATAGTCGAGTCCAGCGAGTTCGTGCCGCATGAAGTCGCCGCTGGGTTTCGGGTGGACCCGCGGGCAGCTTGGAAGGACGCCACTGAAAACATCAGCGTAGGGTGTTTACGCCCTGCCTTGCCCGTGGGACCCATTCCGAACGATTGGGCATACCTGGTAAATTTACCATGTACTGCTTATGCAGTTCCAATGGCTCTTGGGAACTTCCCGCAACGGGTACGAGATCTTCAACCGTTGTTAACCAACTTTGCACCTCAAAACCTGCGACCCTCATGCCAGCAGAGTCCTCTTCCCGGTTTGATCGGTTTACGGAATTGGATTACTGCAAATGCATCCACGCTCCCAATTCTAGCAGGAGGTTTGGCACGTACGATCGGTGATTACCAGTTGGCAGACCATTTATTACCTTTTGATGCACTTAACGAACGTGCAGCTTTGGAATGGCATCGTGGGGAATGCGTGGCGGCACTAACTGCGTGGCAAGCCCTGCCGGATAGCCCAGAGGTTCGATTCAATCGTGGTATGGCCTACCTTTTTGTAGGGCAATTCGCCGAGGCACGAAGGGAACTCAGCCAGACGATCGAGCTGATACCGAAAAGCAATGGTTGGCATGCTTTAGCGCAACTCTATCGTGCCGTGGCAGAAATCTGCCTCTCTTGATTAGCGTAGCAGGTTTTACGTGGCCATCTTCATATTTGCCTGATGGCGCGACTCTGGTTAGCCTAAGTAAATCCAAACAATTTGGGCAATCGGAGTCCTCCAATGCGTCATCTGTTGTTAGCCACCTGTTTGTTTGGGATTCTGCTATCGAGCTCCAAGATTTTTCCCACACGCTCTGAGGAACCACAACCCCCTCCGGGATTTGTAGCTCTCTTTAACGGTGTTGATCTAACAGGTTGGCAAGGCAACGTTGATATGAAGCAGAGGCTTACCCTTCCCCCAGTGAAGCTCACTGAATTACTTGCACAACGGACTCGCTCCGCAGTTGAACACTGGACTGTAAAGGACGGTGTTCTGCATTGTGATGGCAAAGGTGGAGTCAGCCTGCAGACCAATCGGGATTACGGTAACTTAGAGCTCATGCTTGATTGGAAGATTGAGAAAAAAGGGGATAGTGGGGTCTATTTGCGAGGTCAACCACAGGTACAGATTTGGGATTCAGACAATTTGCCGGAGAATCTCAAAGCCGATGCTGGTCTGGGTTCGGGTGGATTATGGAATAATCCTGTTGGTTCGAAAGGTCAAAAGCCACTCAAGAAAGCCGATAAGCCTGTGGGTCAATGGAATACTTTTCACATCACTATGATTGGCGACGAGGTCACCGTAAAACTCAACGGCGAGCTAGTGGTAGATAAAGCACCATTGCGTAACTATTTTGCTCAGGGGAAAGAACCCCTTCCTCGAACGGGACCAATCGAGTTGCAAAACCACAACGATCCCCTTTGGTTCCGCAATATCTTCATCAAGGAACTTCCTTAATGGGTAAACCAATGACTTCGGTAACTTAATACCCAGAATAAGTCCATCAACATGGGTGCATGGACGACGACCTTCGTTTTTCACCCTACCTGTCCGGCAGAACTCTCGAAGGTAAGATAGCCAACATAGTTGATATTCTTAAGGAACCCAATCTATGTCCAAATTAACGTCAATCACCCGTTTGTACGGGATTGGACTGACACCTGGCAAGCTGCGAGGTTTGCAACGGATTAGCAACGAGAATGGCACACTGACGATGGTGGCGACTGACCAAAACAGCTCCATGATTAAGATGATGAAAAAGGCGATGGGTAAAGACCCAAGCTACGCAGAGATCGCTGACGCTAAGGTGATGCTCTCGCGAGCACTCTCACCACACTGCTCGGGTTTACTGGTTGATGGGTACTATGGGTATGCCAGCACGGTCGCAGCTCATGCTGTGCCCGCTAGTACGGGTCTGTTGATTCGAGTCGAAAAATCCGGTGCTAACAAAAATGCCGCTGGCGCTCCCTGCGGTGAGGTAGAACCGGGATGGGGGGTAGCCAAAATCAAGCGATGCGGAGCCGATGCCGTCAAGCTGCTCGCACAATTTGAGCCGGACGAGTTTGATTCAGCAGAGCGAAACTTTGATTTAACTCGCCGGATCTACGAGGAATGTTTGACACACGACATTTTGTTTCTCTTGGAACCCATACACTTCGCTTATGGAAACGAGACCGATGACAGCCCAAGCAAGTTGGCTCGTAAAGCGAGCACTGTAATCGATTCCGCCAAGTATTTGAGCCGATTCTGTGATGTCTATAAAGCCGAGTTCCCCGGTACATTTGGTGTCGAGTCCGACACACAGTTAATGGACAATTTGAAACGGTTGAATGAAGCCTGTGTTAAGCCGTGGGTCCTCCTGTCAGCAGGTGTGGATTACGACCAATACAAAAAGCAAGTGGAGATGGCGATCAAGGCAGGTGCAAGCGGAGTACTGGGTGGGCGAGCTTTCTGGAAAGAGTTTTTTACCTACCCAACCCCAGCCGAACGGCAGAAGTTCGCTGAGACTGAATGTGTTCGTAGGGTCAAGGAAATCGATGCGATTGTGAAGTCAGGTACTCCGTGGTACGCCAAGTATGGGCTGACTTTGGACGAGTTGCACGGCATTCGGGCAACTGAGGGCTGGCATGCTCGCTATGGAGGCGGAACGGCAATAGTTAGAGACAACACAGTAGACTCGCATTCAGTATACTAAGAACACTCCAGAACGGCCCCGAAACCAAACGAATTCGCTCGGGGCCTTAAAAAATCGAGTTTAAGGTTTGATCCCTCCCGTCGGTACTGTTGAGTTGCCTACCCGTAATTGATTCAGTTGACGTAAAGCTCGATCCGATTCTGGTGTGTTGGGGCATAACTGACTGACCTTCTCCAAGCAGGCAATAGCCTCGGCTTTCTGACCTTTCTTTGTCCACGACTCAGCTAAAACTAAGTACATATTCGCCGTGCGTTGATTCATCTGCTCGCAGACCACGACCAAGCGCTCGGGATTATTCTTGACCTCCTCAGCAAGTGTTTGTCCTTCTCGACCTTCAGCCAAGTCGCCATAAACCGACGCTAATCGCTCACAAACCTCAAGACAGTTTAATAACCGTCCCGTTCGAAATTCTTCACGGGCGTTGGCTAGCATTTCCCGAGCCGCTCGTTGCCTCAACTTGTCTTGTGTTTCGGGCTTTGCAGCATAACCGGCCATAAGATGAGCTGCATCCAACGCAGCTTGAGTTCCGGCATATGTCCGAATTACATCAGCGAGAACATCCACCGCTTCTTGGGTAAAGCCGCGGTGTTCCAATTCTTTGGCCCGGACAAGTCGACTCGTCGCAATCTGGTCGATCTCCACGAGTAATTGACGTGCTTTAGAACCAACAGGCTTATCACCTGCCTCTTTCAGGATGGCTTTAAGTAGACCGATGGCTCGTGGATAGTCCCCACCTGCCAAGGCTCGACTCGCATGCTCAAAATCGCGGGCAATACCATCGGTTGTAGTGCTTGCCGTGATCGTTCGCTTGAGATTTTCGAGAAGTCGATCACTTTCTAGATACCCCTCAATAAACGCATGAATCTTCCCATCTGGTGCGGCCATGACGAGCGTGGGATACAATTGGACCTTCAAAGCTTTGGTCAATATTGGTTCTTTACGCGCATCAATCTTCAGTGGCACAAAATTCTCGGTAAGTTGCTTGATGACACTTGGATCCCGAAATGGGCCGGCTTCAAGCTTTCGGCAGTAAAAACAATTATCAGTACCAATTACAATCAACAGTGGTACACCGCGCTCCATCGCTTCATTTCGTGCAGAGGAGTAATCCGCTCGCCAACTGATGGGTTCTGCTGCACAACACGGGTTAGCTAGCATTACCATAGCAACGGTCAAAAGCATGAACAAGCATTGCCAACAATTAATTGATACTCGCATGAATCTCCCCTGTTGTGGGCACTTGGTAAACCAGCCTAACTAACATAAAAATGGCAATTATTTACGCTCGTGGGTGCGCTTGTTGATAGCTTTGTTTCAACCGTTTAGTCGACACATGGGTATAGACTTGAGTGGTAGTCAAACTCTTGTGACCAAGTAACTCCTGAACACCGCGAATATCAGCCCCCGCATCGAGCATATGTGTAGCGAAGCTATGTCGTAAGGTGTGCGGACTCGTCCGTGGATCAAGTCCAACAGCAACAAGATACTTGCTAAGTAGGCGGCCGATGCTCCGCACCGTTAGTCGGCCCCCGGACTTGTTTAAAAACACGGCTGTTGACTGTGAGCCGCACTTATTCAGCAATACTAAGCGATCGGTGAGCCATTGTTCCACTGCCCGACAGGCTGGCGGTCCCAAGAGTGCCAAACGCTCTTTTTTGCCCTTACCCCGAACAATCACGATCCCCTCTTTCAGATCCAAATCGCTAAGATTCAAGCCAACCAACTCACTGACCCGGACACCGGCGGAGTAAAGCGTTTCCAGGATGGCACGATCACGGCGACCGGACCAGTCATCCGTAGAGGGGGCATGGAGAAGGCGATCAACATCCTTCAAAGTTAGAAAATGAGGCAATTTTTTGTCAAGTCGGGGCGCATGTAAGCCCTTTGCCGGATTTTCGGTTAAAACCCCTAGCCGACAAAGAAACTGTCCAAAGGAACGTAATGCTGCTAGCCGACGAGCAATAGTAGTTTTCGCATAACCTTGCTCATGTAACCATGCAACAAATGATCGTAGCAAGCGAATAGTCCAGTCCTGAGATGTGAGATAAGGTTTCTTCAATTGTTCTCGACTAAACGCCAACGCTTGAGACAAGTCCTCCCGATAAGACTTAATGGTCTTGTCTGAAGCATTTTTTTCCAGACCGAGATGAGTAAGGAACTCAGCCAGTCCCTGTTCGAGGGTCAAGATTTCGATCCCAAAGTCGGAACCCGCTCAAAACTCCTCTTGTGCGGTTCTCGAATGGTTTCGCACCCGCTCCGTGAGTACGGCAGCATCTAGCCAATTGATTGGTGAGCCAGGATCAGCCGCCTTGTGACGAATAGTGTCGATCAGCAAACTGCGGCTTTCGTCGTCATAAACAAAGATGAATCGTTCGTGACCTTTGAACAACGCCAATACGTTGAGTTCGCGAGTCACGCGCAGGTCTCCCGGCGTACTATTTCGACGCTTTTGAAATCGGCACGCGTGAAGTAAACCTGAAAAGAAAATCTCTACTCAGTAAGCAACTTGATAGCTTCAATGATTGGATCCGCACTCTGGGATAGCCTTGCTCGATAAGCAATGAAAAACGATAGTAAGACAACGTTAGAAGTGTTTAGCGCCTTCTCTGCATCAGCACGTTGTGGTGCTTCATCAGCGGCGAGGTTTAACACGCTCATACATCAAGCCTACTAGCTGTTCAAGTAGTTCCAAGTATTCTGTCCTGGCGATGTCCTTGACCTGACAAAGGAGGCGCCGGCGTCGTTCAATGAGATCCACACAATTTTCGACGCCCAGTTTTTCGAGCGGTCCGCCGGGTGCTTGCATATCGAGCAATTCCTGAATTTCATCAGGCGATAGTTTCGCAGCTCGTTGAGGATTTCTTTCCAGCCAATTAACCAACTCCGGCAAAGATGCGCGCTCGTAAAGCAGCTTTTGGGCTTCCTCATCGGCAGGAGGTGTACCGTGCATCCGCGGCAACAGACGTTCAAGAGGAAGATTCCGGAGTTCATTAACTGTCAAGCCGAGTGCCTCGGCACATTGACTTACAGTTGCATTTCGCAAACGTCGCTTTGAACCACCCTGGAGAATTTGTCGTACGGTGTGCCGATTCAAGTCTGAAATGCGGGCAAAATCTTCTTGGTTCCAACCCCGTTCTTCAACGAGCCGGGCAATCTTGTTGGCGAGTTCTGCCCCCGACGCTCCCGAGTTCATCCTTCTACTCTCTTACATGTTCCAACCGAGGCCGTATTATTACGCTCAGCTACCCCCGGTAACCATACTAAGCCCTGTTGGAACAGTGGGAAGTCCAGACCAATAGCACGCAGCAAAAAGCAATGCCCAATCATCCGAATACATCGGCTGATTGGGCAATGACATGAATCAAAAATTAAGCTGTTTGATTAATATGGGCTTTGGTTACCAACAGTCGTTTGACCGGTTGTATTGGCGGCCGGCAACGATGGTAAACTCCCATTTTGAGGCAGTATCGGAAGACTCGTAATGCTCTGCGGTTGTTGAGTTGGGGCTAATGACTTGCCACCTTCTTTCGGCTTCGGTTCCTCTTTTGGCTTTATATCGGCTGAAGGGTGTGCTCCATTGGAAGTTCCAACCGCACATGGATCACAGCAAACGGCTTTCCTCGATCCCCATCGTGACTTGAGCTTATCGAGCAGATTTGGCTGATAGTACTGACTCACTGACCCGCAGCTAGTGCAACATGACGACGGCGCGGAAGTACATCCACAATTGGATTTCATACCAAAGCGACTCTTGAGCCGATCAAGGATAGTCGCACGGGGTGAAGTCGTATTACAGGCATCGCAACCTGTACTATGAACCACTTGTGGAAGTGCTTTTTCTCCCCAACCAGCAGGTATTACGTCCGAACCGGGCACTACTGCCGAAGTCATTACCAACAACATCGCATTCATTGATTCCACCTCCAACGAGCACGTCACTCAAATTTGAGTTGACTTTAAGAAAGACCAGCTAGCGAGCTATTTTGGGATCGTCGGAAAAGGGCATCGAAATGAAAGTCTGTCATTAATTGAACAGATACTCCCAACAAAAAACGGTCAGTCTCGCCGAAGATGACTAAAGTGCTTTTTGTTCCATCCATGAAGGAAAAATCGGAAGGATGACTTGAAGAACCTGGATTGTCGGAATTCGCCGTCCTCTCGCCAGTCGGTGATTGGCTTCTTGGGGTTGCCTGAGAGGTATATACCAGTTCTAAACTTACTTATAGAGACGAAAAGCGTTCTTGCAAATCGTGAGGCGACATTGTGGCTCGTGCAGTTAAACAATGGCATCTTTTACCAGCAGACCCAGCCGCTGCCAACCGCCTTGCCCGAGCAGCTCAGATCTCACCAGTAGTTGCCCAGTTGCTAATTAACCGAGATATTCGAGAACCTGCTACTGCTCGTCGATTTCTCGATGCACCCCTGAGTGATTTGTTACCCCCCGCATGTCTCCCAGGGGTTGATGAGGCGGCAGAACGAATTGTAAAGGCGATTAGTGCGAAAAGAAAAATCTGTATCTACGGCGATTACGATGTGGATGGCGTTACAGGAACGGCCATTTTGTATCGCTTATTCAAAGAACTTGGTGCTGATGTTCAATATCATACACCCTCCCGCTTATCGGAGGGATACGGTCTTCATTCGGATCGTCTCCGCGAACTTGCCGGGCAGGGTGTATCGCTTGTACTCAGTGTTGACTGTGGAATCGCCAGTATATCTGAGGCGAAATTAGCACATGATCTGGGTATCGAGTTGATCGTCACCGATCACCATGAACCCAAAATGGGTCAAGATGGTCCCCTGCTCCCAAGTGCTGCTGTTGTGGTTCATCCCCGGTTGCCTGGGTCGGCATATCCGTATGGAGATCTTTCAGGAGCTGGCGTTGCCTTCAAGCTTGCCTGGGCAGTGGCTCAACGGGCTTCTGGTTCAGAACGTGTCCAGCCCGCGTTGCGCGAAATCCTACTTGATGGGATCGGATTGGCTGCACTTGGTCTGGTCGCCGATGTAGTATCGCTACGCGAGGAAAATCGCATCTTCGTTCGTCATGGACTCGAGCGGATCCGAAAACAGCCGTTGATCGGTCTAGAGGCATTGATTCGTGCGGCACGAATCAAGATCGATCGGGGTGTTACCAGTGAGGATGTAGGTTATCGCTTGGCACCACGACTTAATGCGGCAGGACGACTCGGTTGTGCTCGGCTAGCGGTAGAATTACTAACGACGGCTAGCCTCACTCGGTGCAACCAAATCGCCGAACATCTGGAGCGGCAAAACAACGAGCGACAGGCGCGCGAGCGGAGGTATACTCAACATGCTAAGGAAATGGTTGAGTACGAATTCCGGAATGATCCCGCCATCGTGGTCGGTTCACCCGACTGGCATCCTGGCATTATTGGAATTGTTGCAAGTCGTTTGGCCGATCATTTCGGAAAACCGGCTTTAGTCGTAGCCCTCCCAACGGACAAGTCGTCAATCGCAACCGGCAGTGGTCGCAGCATTCCTGGTTTTCCCCTCCACCAAGCGTTGCAAGCGTGTGATGAACTACTCGAGGGACACGGCGGGCATGCTGCGGCTGCTGGATTCAAGCTAAAGCCAGAATTTTTGCCAGCTTTGCGTGATCGATTAAATGCCTATGTAGCCAAGTATTTTCCATCAGGCGCACCTCTCCCGCGATTGGTTCTTGATACGGAGATACCCCTTTCGGCATTAACACCAGGGTTAATGAATGAGCTGGATAAACTTGAGCCCTACGGTGCAGGAAATCCGAGACCCAAATTCCTTGCGGTTGGTCTGCGAGTTGAGGCAGCCCGTTTGATTGGGAGTGGCGAAACGCAAAAGCACGTCGATTTTCGAGTTCGTCAGGGCGATACGGTGCTACGCTGTGTTGCCTGGAACATGGCAGATCGAGTCGAGGAACTACAAACCAGCAACGCGCCACTGAGCCTCGCATTCTCCCCAAAAATCAATGAGTGGAATGGACAACGCAAGATTGAACTCCAAGTTCTGGACTTCGCTTACGGCAATTCACCGCCTTTGGTTTAATTGATCAGGTTTCAGTTCGATTTTTTCTGTTGGAGCATACGCTTCTTGATGTCCTCACCACGCTCACGCCATTTCTTGAGCGCGGCATCATATCCCGGCTCCCCACGGGCTGCGACTGGTAAACGCAATGCTGGATCCTTTACCGCCTGAGGATCGAAAAAGGCGATCAAGTTTGCTAGAGCACCTTCGCGAATCACAATGTTCGGATCGTCCAGATCATTGATAAGTCTATCCAGTGCTGAGGTATCGCCTGCGGTTGCGGACGAGAAGCCCCGTAGCAAAAGAGCGATATGGTGGGCTTCCTCCTCGGGAACGCGTTTCTTATTCATCATCACCGAAATCAAAAGTTGAGTATGTTGAGGGTCACGACCGATCCACGCGCTGACGGCAGTGATTGCTGCCTGACGTGCGAAATCCCGTTCTGTGTTAGTCAGCTGGTCATATAGATTGGCCACAATTGCAGACGAATCTGCTCCATCTGCGATCGCCGCATAAGCGTAAATAGCAAATCGGACAGCATTCACTGCAACCATGACCTGGAACTCTGTAGGCTTATTGATGAGGGGCAGATCCAGGAAGTTCATACGTCCTTCAAGCAGCACTCGTATTCCATCACGCTGTGTCAGCCGGCCTGCAGTATCACTCAGCGCTTTTTGAATCGCCTTACCATAGTCCGCCTCGAGCAACATACCATCACGTAGTGTCAAGGGATCGCCTTTAGGGAATGCTCTTGGTCCGTTGAGCTGATTTGTCTTGCTATCCCAATTGAACTCGAAGCCAGCTGCCAGAGAGTCGAATTTTTTGAACCGACTGGGTGCACTCACGTCAGCGGTACCACGCGTAATGGCCAGCCGAAGTTCCGTGCGCGGCTTCTCTCCTCCTTCCCAAGCCAATGGTGCGCCAGGTGAAAATGCTGTGTTGGTTTGAACCATCACCTCTGAGCGATCATCTGGAAGTTTAACATCAAAGACCTCGTCACTGACTCGAACACGAATCTTCGCCCCAGTTGCTTTGCGGGTTGTGAGGTAAATTCGCCCCTGCAATAAAGTCAGATCGGCATCGAAATCGCCACTTGGCGGATGGAAGTGAACTCGTGACTCAAAAATCCGCAGTCGAGCCATGACCGATGCCAAATCATCGAATGGGACTTGTTCGGGAACATGCCCCCAAAGGGTCACCACAACATCGGAGTGAAGCTTGATGTCAGCCTTGTAACCGGGTAACGCCATTACATCATCTGATGTGAAGACTCCCGCGTCGTTGGGCTCGACACGTAGCCAGGAAGCCATCGGGTCTCGATTTCGACTCAGCAACAGCACATTTGCAGTTTCAAGTCGGCCAATTAACTCTCGGCCAGGCAATGGGGGTCGAACACGTTCACCTAAACCCAAGCCGGGTTCAACTTTCGGTTCCACTTTAGGCTCGGGTTTCGACTCCGGCTTAGGCTCGGATTTTGAATCAACCGGACTTGGAGCAGGTGCGATAGGCAAACCAAAACCGGGACTTCCCATTTCTGTCTTAGGCACAGCAAGAGTGGCATAGCTCACAGCTAGTGAAGTATCTACAGGTGCCGATGATTCAGAGGGTAGTGCCATATAGACCGCTGCTGTGAGGAGTAGAAGCAGAGCTAGCACCCCACCGACTAACTTCAGACGTGTAGCCCAAGAGTCGGCTGCCATGTAACGTCTGAGACCCAGCAATAATGCTGCATCGGGCTCGTCGCCATCCGGTTGATCGGTAGCAGGCGCAGGAGTACCCGCAATCGGTAGTCCTTTACCCGGTTTGCGTTCAGGATCGGAGGCTGGAGGCTCAACAAGCTTGTACATCCGTTGATTCGCCGAAGGAGGGACACGCACCGGTTCGGTCATGACCAAGGTCAGAATCTGATGGCATGCTGCGACTTCTGCTAAGTGCACATCGGAGGCCAGGCATGTCGCTTCAAACTGTTTCAACTGATCGGAAGGGAGAGTATTGCTTAGGAATGCAGCGACAGTGTTGGGATCAGAAGCATTATCGTCCGCTCCCATTGGCACCGGTGCATGGAGGCGGCGTCGCCGGGTGACTTTCTTAATCCGTTCAATCAGTTGTTTGGCATCAGGACTCTCAGCCACCTTGCGACCCAAAGATCGCGCTTGATGGGGTTCAAGAGTATCATCGAGATATGCCAATAAGGTCCGCAAGGTAAGCCGAGGCATGTTGAGCCCTCTAAATAAGTCCTCAAATAAAAATAGTTATGATTAGGGCTCTGTTTTCGTGCAAAAATTTTCGAAACTGCTTCTGCTTCCGATCGAAGTGACAAAAAAGGGAATGGGGTTGGTCCCGAGATGACTGATGTGGAGCGGTTCCTCCGCAACCTCCATCACGTCAGCCCGCGACCAACCAACATGTAGCGTGGGGTTCCGGCCCACGCCTTGCCTCTTCTCAAACCCGGCCCCGTGTATGTTCACGCCGGTACCGGCTGAGTGGCATAACTATTTGCAAAACGCGTACCAAAGCTGGCATGTTTCGCATTCTCAATTGCATTAACCCACCTGCACGAGGTAGCGCTTCGGTCAATAGGAAAAAATTCTCGAACCGTGGCTACATTCGTGTAGGTTTTACATACCTCAAGCTCAGAACTGCAAAAGCTGCACATTTAATTCACCAGAATAAGTCGTACATCCATCACGTTTGTCCCGGTCAAACCTGTGCGAATTAGCCCACCGACTTGGTCAAAAAAAGTATAGGCGTCATGCTGAGTTAAAGCTTGCATCGGGTCGAGATGTCTGACCCGCACGGCTTCCCAGGTCTGAACATCGGCTAACGCACCGGCTGCATCGGTAGGACCGTCTTCGCCGTCAGTCCCCCCGCTGAAGATGGTAACGCCCGTCATCTGTGACTCCCCGAGGCGAATCATGCTAGCCAGAACATATTCTTGGTTCCGACCACCCTTGCCCGAACTCTTACCAAGTGTCACTGTGGTCTCTCCACCACTTAGTAGGCAAAACGGCAGATTTACAGGTTTCTTCGTCTCCCGACAATGGAGTACCAAGTCGACGTGTTCACTAGCAACAACCCGGGTTTCACCCACAATGGAGGATCCCAGATTCCAGACCTGATAACCCAATCGTTTTGCCCGTGATGCAGCAGCTGTCAATGCCAATTCATTGTTGGCGATTATGCGATTGATGACCCTGGCATCTGGAGCTTTCGGAGTTTCGGGAATCTCACCATTCACACCCCTGATGAGGTAGTTCAATACACTTGTAGGAGTTCTTTCACGAAGCTGATAGCGGTCAATCACATTCAGCGCATCGGAGAACGTGGTTGGGTCCGGTGCGGTGGGTCCCGACGCAATCACATCCAATCGATCTCCAACCACATCGGAGACAATCAACGATAGCATCCACTTGCCCTTGAATGCGTCTGCAAGTCGCCCTCCCTTGACACGGGAAAGGTGTTTTCGAACGCAATTCATTTCCTCAATCGAGGCCCCACTGCCATGCAACAACTGGGTCATAACTCGTTTTTCTTCGAGCGATATTCCTTCAGCGGGTGCCGGTAGCAAGGCTGAACCTCCTCCGGAGAGCAGACACACTGCAACGTCCTCCGGCCGGGCCTCCGATAGCAATTGAAGCATGGTTTCCGCACCTGCCACCCCAGCAGCGGTCGGTTCGTTCAAGGCTTGGGGCCGAGCTGGGTGCAGTCGGACGCGTTTGAGATTAGAGACTGTCCCTTCTGGTACGTTGACTAGACCTTTGACCCTCTCTAAACGGTCGGCCAGCGCGGCCTCCAAACCCTCGGCCATTCCCGAGCCTGCCTTTCCTGCACCGACAACAAGAATCCGCTGAGCTTCAACGATCCTCGCCTCTTGCAGGATGGCACGCTGAACCAGCGGCGCAGGCCGAACGGCATCAACAGCCGCTTTCCAAATTTCCATCGCGTGTTCACGACTCACACTCGGCCTCCCTGTGTACCAGACCGCTTCGGTAGAATACTGGTGTGGTCTGGAGGATTCGATGAAGTTTGATTTGCACATGCACACCCGGCGCTATTCCCACGACGCCGAGAGCGATCCCTTTGAGTTGGTCAAGGCGGCCGTCGCAGCTGGTCTCGACGGCATTGTCATCACCGAACACGATTTCCTTTGGCCGGATTCCGAACTGGACGAACTTCGTGCAATCGCCCCCGGTTTGGTGATCCTGGCAGGAGTCGAGGTCACCGCTCGTGGTGGGGATGTTCTGTGCTATGGCCTCTCCGACCCCCGTGCGGTCCCCCGTGGCATTGGCTGGGTCGAACTTTGCCAAGAAGTCGCCCGTCAAGGCGGGGTTGCGATTGCGGCTCATCCCAACCGGTGGGGTCAACCCTTCGAGCAGATCATACGCGAGCTACAACCGGCACTTCATGGCATCGAAGTCATGTCCAACAATATGGATGCTCAACTCCGTGATCAGGCCGCACAATTACTTGTGAAGTACCCCCACTTTGCTGAACTTGGCAACAGCGATTCGCATCACCCTTCAACTGTCGGATGCTGTTACACTGAATTCGATGCCACGATCCGCACAACAGCAGATCTAGTCGCTGCCATCCGTCACCGGAAGGGGCGAGCCATCGCCCGGTCAGCATGAGTTCAGGCGCACTGTTACAGTTGTCGCGGCTCACAACTTGATCTACCTCACACTGTAATTCTCTGCCGCCACTTCCGGGTCATTCGAATAGCGCTTTTTCGGCGCAATTCACGCTAAGACTTCTTTCACAACTCGGCCATGAACATCGGTCAGCCGGAAATCCCGTCCGGCGTAACGATAGGTGAATTTCTCATGATCGAAGCCCAGTAACCATAGGATTGTTGCGTGAAGATCGTGAACATGGACCGGATTCTCGACTGCCTTGTAACCGAACTCATCGGTTGCACCGACTGCTTGCCCGCCCTTCACACCTCCTCCCGCTAACCAAACAGTAAAGCCCCAGTGGTTGTGATCCCGACCGGTCGCCGTGCTCACCGTCCCCGCACTGGGCAACTCCACCGTTGGCGTTCGCCCAAATTCGCCACCCCAAATGATCAGGGTGGTTTCGAACAGCCCGAGCCGCTTGAGGTCGGCGATGAGTGCACCAATGGCCTGATCGCATTGGCGAGCCAAGTTGCGATGGGCTTGGGCAATGTTCTCGTGGCTATCCCAGGGCTGCACTGGCCCATGGCTCACCTGGACAAATCGGACACCGCGTTCGATCAGTCGACGCGCCAGCAACAGGCTACGGGCTTGCTCGCCGGGTCCATAAGCTTCACGGACTTTCAACGGCTCGCGCGACACGTCGAATGCTTCCGAAGCCTCGGTTTGCATTCGATAAGCAAGTTCAAACGATTGGATTCGGGCCTCCAACTGCGGGTCGTAGGGACGATCCGCCTGGTGGAGGCGGTTCAGTTTGGCCAGGAAATCCAGTTGTTGGCGTTGGGCCGGGCCGGGGGCTGTCTTGTTCTTCACGAATTCGACCAGTTTCTCTACATCTTGGTGCTTGCTATCGACATACGTTCCCTGGAAGACACCTGGCAGGAACCCGGCTTGCCAGTTCTGCGATTCCTGAAGTGGGTAACCTCCCGGGCACATGGCTACGAAGCCGGGCAAATTCTGGTTCTCCGTCCCCAACCCGTAGGTAATCCAACTCCCCACGCTGGGGCGAATGAGCCGTGCTTCACCGGTGTTCATCAACAAAAACGATGGTTCATGGTTGGGCACATCAGCATACATGGAGCGGATGACGCAGATGTCGTCTATATGCTTGGCCGTGTGCGGAAATAGCTCACTGACCTCCAGTCCACAGTTGCCATGCTTGGCGAATTTGAATGGCGAAGGGAACGCCGCCCCAGTTCGCCGCTCGGTTCGAAGATTGGCAGTCGGCAGCGACTTGCCCGCGTATTTCTCCAACGCAGGCTTAGGGTCGAACGTATCGACCTGACTGGGGCCACCATTCGCAAAAATATGAATTACCTGCTTCGCTTTTGCAGCGAAGTGCGGCTTCTTAGGTGCCAACGGGTTCGCCGGCTCAACCGATTTAGCATGAGCGGTCAGCAAACCGGCCTCGCCCATCAGTTGAGTCAATCCGAGCAACCCCATACCCACGCCACAGCGCTGGAGTAGCTCACGGCGGGATAAACCAATGGCAGGCAGATCCATGCTGGCGTCCTCACGATGACATTGACCAATTCGTTAATCGACAAATGCGAATTCATTGCTGAGCAAGATGACTTGCGCCAGCTGAGGCAGTTTGCCAAACGGCTGCTGAATTTCCGCCAACCGGAGGAGCCAGTGACCGTCCAGGAACTCCACTGCCGCAGCACGTTCCTCCCGGGTCGGTTCCCGGTTCAGGGCAAGTCGATAGATCATGGTCATCTTCTCTTCCGGCGTTGATAGCCGTGTCACCTCCGGGCGAGTAGCCAGGGCTTTCGCTTGCTGCGCCAAAAACGGGCTATTCATCAGGAAAAGCGCCTGCTGCGGAACGGTGGTCTGGTAACGCTGCGGGCTATGTTGATCCGGGATGGCGACATCGAAGGTGCGAAGGATCCCGGAAAAATTCGTGCGATCAATCAGGCCGTAAATACTGCGGCGCGAGCTAAACGGAGCCTTGAAAAGATCAACCGGCTTGCCGCCCAGGGTTCGGTCCAACTTACCGGAAACGGCCAGGAAGGAATCCCGCATAGCCTCGAAGTCGAGTCGACGGCGGTTCTGGCGTGCTAGCAATCGGTTATCGGGGTCGAGCTTGAAGACCTCCGAGCTGGCGGTGGACATCTGCTGATAGGTCTGCGATGTCATGATCAGCTTGTGCAGCTTTTTGATGGACCAGCCCTCCTGGATAAACCGCAGGGCCAGCCAATCCAGCAGTTCGGGGTGGGTGGGCGGTTCCGAACGCAGGCCAAAGTCGCTGGGCGTCCGGACCAAACCCTGACCGAAATGACCAATCCACACGCGGTTCACAAAGACCCGGGCTGTAAGCGGGTTCTCGGGGCTGACAATGGCTCGGGCAAGTTCGAGCCGACCGCTTCCCTCGGTGAAAGGCTTGCGGTTAGGCATGACGATGGCCGGGGCTTGCCGCGGCACCACTGGACCCCGATTACCCGGGTTTCCTCGAAGAAAGACAACCGGTTGCGTTGGCTGTGGGTTATCGGCCAGGACATGAGCACGAGGCGGTGCTGCGGGATTGGTTGCCTCATAGGCATCGATCTTTTGTTTCATCGCCGCCAAGGCATCCCGATCGGCACGGGTCTGAACACTCTCCGCATCACTTAAAGGAATGTCGAGTGGGCCGCCGGGGCCCACGGCTCGGGCCAACTCCAGCTGGTGGGGGCTGGGTGGGCCGACGACCGTAAGGGTGGGAGCTGCAAGCCGAGCGGCAACCGCTTCCACCGCCATTTTCAGCGATTGCGGTCTTGCCGTTCTCAGGGCTTGCAACACGATCGGGTTGACTGGTTTTTTCGGGTTGGTCGCCAATTGAGCCAGAACCTCCGCGGCCTGTGTGGGAAAATCCTTTTCCGGTAGCTCAGCCAGTGATAGCAGCGGTGAATATACTGGCGACCACGGTTGGCTCTCATTCGTCACGAAGTTCTTCCAACGGTTGAAGACCGCGGGTCGCAAATCGCGTTGGCGAACAAGACTTTGCACTTGCATCTCGGGCAACCGACGACTTTCCAACACCGCCCGGAGATAGTCGGCGATGCTGGCCGGCTCCCGAAGTTTCTTCAAGTTGGCGGAGAATCGTTTCTCGACCTCGGCCTGGTAATTGGCCCGTCGTTTTGCCAGTTCCGTCTCGAACGCAAGGACTTCCGGTGTTCGCTTTACTTCTTGGATGAGAGGGAGCTCTTTCGGCTCATTCGTGCTTGCGAAGATACCGTACAGCGAATAGTAATCCGCTTGCGGAACGGGATCATACTTATGATCGTGACAGCGGGCACATTGGACGGTTAAGCCCATCAAGCCCCGGGTCACCACATCGATGCGGTCGTCGATGATGTCATGGATGTTGTTCAGGAACCGTCGCCCGAGAGTGAGAAAACCCAGCGCGGCCAGGGCCTGCTTATCCTCGCCCAAGGGCAGCCGATCGGCAGCAAGCTGCTCGAGGACAAATCGGTCGAACGGCTTGTCCTCGTTGAACGAACGGATGACATAGTCGCGGTAGGTGTAGGCAAAGGGATAGTTGCGATCCTCATTAAAAACGTAGCCCTTGGTATCGGCATAGCGGGCGACATCCAGCCAATATCGTGCCCAACGCTCTCCATAATGTGGAGAAGCTAGCAAACGATCGATCAGTCGGTCCCAGGCATCTGGTGATTCGTCGTGGACAAAGGATTCGACTTCCTCGATCGTGGGCGGTAAGCCGAGGAGATCAAAGTAAGCCCGGCGAATCAAAGTGCGCCGATCCGCGATCGGAGACAATCGCAATCCCGCCGCTTCCAGCCGGGCAAGAACAAACGCATCAATCGGGTGGGCCGATTTGGTGCTCGCCGTTTGCGGGATCGCCATCGGGCGAAGCGCTTGAAAGGCCCAATGCTGCCTGGGATCGCGTTTAGGGGCAATCGCCTGGTCTGCGGGGAATACCGCCCCCGCCTTCACCCATTGGGTCAGTCGGGCCACGGCTTCGGCGGGAAGTGGTTGCTTGGGCGGCATGGGGTAGTCGCCCTGACGATTGATAGCGGCAATCAACTTGCTCCTCGCTGGATCACCCGGGACAACCACCGGACCACTATCCGCGCCGGCTTTGAGTCCCGCAGCAGTATCGAGCCGAAGACCCGCGCTTTGCTTTTTCGGTCCATGGCAGGAATAACAGTGTTCCGCAAGTACCGGGCGAACGTAGTTCTCGAAAAACCCGATCGGGTCCGGCGGCGAGTCTGCCGCCATCGCCGGCGCGCTGAGAACAAGCAGCGGGATGGTGAGCCACCATCGCATCGTTCGGTTCCTCATCGGAGTGGGACGATGGAGTTCTTGTGATCCGTACAGGTAGGCTGCTAATATTATAACTGCGGAATTTCCGGGGCGTGAACCAGAAATCCAAACACGTTACTTCGCGTAACGCTCGGAGCAACTCGTCCGGGAGGAAATCCGTCCCGTAAACTGAAGGAACTGTTCCGGCTTTTCCGTTGAAGTGGCCCTCCGAATCGGCTAGGAAATCGGGTAGACCACACCACACCGGCGATTGTCGCTTGGCTGCCCAATTTAGGTACGCGCAATGATCCGGCTCGATTGCAACCGCCCGGCGCGGTTTTGTGATGGCTACACTCGTCGGGACTTTCTCCATGCGGGGGCGCTGGCTCCGCTTGGGCTGACACTGGCGGGCTGGCATCGCACACGGGGTCAGATGCCAGATACGGATGTGAACTGTATTTTGCTGTTTCTGGTCGGCGGACCCAGCCAACTGGATACCTTCGATCTGAAACCCCAGGCCCCTGCTGAGGTTCGCGGACCGTTTCATCCGATTGCGACAACGGTCACCGGCATCAAAATTAGTGAGATTTTCCCAAAGCTTGCCAAACACGCCAACCGGTACTCGCTCATTCGCTCGGTTTATCATACTGCCACGGCGGTTCACGATACCGGTCATCAGATGATGCAAACGGGTCGTCTATTTAGCGGCGGCGTCGAACATCCCCACATGGGCTCGGTGCTGAGTTTCCTGAAGGGCGCTCGAGGGGAATTACCGCCTTATGTGTTGCTTCCCAAGCCGATTGGCCGCACCGGCGGCAATCTGCCCCACGGGCACACAGCGGGTTACCTGGGGAAGCCCTACGATCCCTTCATTCTCAATGCGGATCCGAATGCCCCCGGGTTTAAGGTGCCCGACCTGTTGCCACCGGATTACCTCACGGGGTTGCGAGCGGAGCGTCGCCAGAAGTTACGGAACGTGGTGGATGGTGCAACGGCCGCCTTCGAGGCCACAGGAGCGGCCAAGCAATTGGACGCCAACTTTGAGCTGGCGTATCGGCTCATGTCGTCGGCCAAGGCACGTGAGGCCTTCGCCCTGGAGAAGGAACCCGACAAAATCCGCGATCGCTATGGCCGCACCCGCTTCGGGCAGAGCTGTTTGATGGCTCGCCGATTGATCGAGGCCGGGGTGCGGTTTGTCACAGTCAACATGTTTGAAACGGTATTCGACGAGGTCACGTGGGACATCCACGGATCCCGCCCATTCACGGATATTCAACAGATGGCGAAGGAAGTTGCCCCCAACTTCGACACGGCTGTCAGCACGTTATTCGAAGATCTGGCTGACCGCGGATTACTGGCAACCACGATGGTCGTCGCCGTTGGGGAATTTGGTCGCACACCGAAAATCAATCCGGCTGGCGGCCGGGATCATCACCCGGGTGTGTGGTCGATCCTGCTGGGTGGTGGGCCAATCAAAGGCGGCCAGGTGATTGGGGAATCCGATGAGCTGGGCTATGCGCCAAAGACCCGACCTGTAACACCGGGCGAAGTTGCCGCGACAATCTACAAGGGCCTAGGGCTTGACCCCCACAAAGAACTTCCGGGGCCTCAGAATCGACCCATACCGCTTGTGGATTACGGACTGAAACCCATCCACGAGCTGTTTTGATTGGGAAAGCCGGATTGGTTTTTCCTGCAATTTTGGATGCAGTACCGCTACCTTTCTGAAGTTACCGTCATGCTTATACGACCTCTCCCGGTGTTGCTTCTGGTGGCAGCGACTTCTGCTCGCGCAGCCGATTTACGAATTTACCCGCCGGAAATCACCATCACCGGACCAAATCGGACGCAGCAATTGGTGGTAGTTTGGGAAGACAATGGCCGGGCCATCGGCATGCCCCTAGCAAACTTCCGCTCGTCGAATGACCAACTCGCGCGCGTCGACTCAAGCGGTTTGGTCACCGTTGCTGGTACTGGACAGGCGACGATCACAGCGACTGTGGGCGATCACCGCGCCGAAGTCAAACTCACGGCCGCAGCCGACACTGCGGGCTGGAGCTTTCGGCACCATGTATTACCTACGCTCACCCGGACTGGGTGCAACTCGGGAGCCTGCCATGGGGCACTGGCCGGCAAGGGCGGTCTGAAGCTCTCGCTACGTGGCTTCGATCCCCCAGCCGATTGGTTTGCCCTTACCCGGCAAGCACTGGGCCGTCGAGTAAACCTGGAGCAGCCAGCAGCGAGTCTCTTGCTTAAGAAACCCCTTCGGAGTCTTCCGCACGGTGGTGGCACCCGCATGTCTGAGGGGGATGAGTATCACCGTGTTCTAATGGATTGGATCAAGGCCGGCGCTCCGGAACCGGGCGACACCGAGGCCGAGCTGGTCCGCATCGAGGTGTTTCCCAAAGTGGCCTTGTTGAAGCCCAACGACACGCTCCGGCTTGTCGTTCGGGCGGTGTACTCCGATGGCAGGAACGAGGACGTGACGCGCTGGGCCCGGTTTTCCTCGAGTGAAGAACTGGTAGCGGCAATTGATGAAGATGGCCGGATCAAAGTCGTCGGACATGGCGAAGCGGCGATTATTGTGAACCACGGGACTCAGGTCGCAACAACCACCGTCATTTCACCGTTTGCAAACCGAGTCGATTCGTCTGCGTTTGCAAAAAGCTCTCCACGCCATCCGATCGATGAACTGATCCTCAAGAAGCTTGAGCTCCTCCGGCTACCACCGTCTCCACCCTGCACCGATGCGGAGTTTCTTCGCCGCGCGTATCTCGACACCTGTGGCATCCTCCCGCCGCTTGAAGAGGTCGAGCAATTCCTGGCGGATCCCAAACCGAACAAGCGGCAGCAATTGATCGATCGGCTGCTCACCCGCCCGGAGTTCGTGGACTACTGGACGTACCGCTGGTCCGAGTTGTTGCTCGTTTCCAGCCGGAAATTGCCCCAACCAGCCATGTGGGCGTTTTACCGCGCGATCCGGCAAAGTGTGGCCGACAACGAGCCGTGGGATCGGTTTGCGCGACGTATCCTGACTGCGACCGGCAGCAACTTCAGCAACGGAGGTGGGAACTACTTCGTGTTGCATAAGGACGTCAGCGAATTAGCCGAAGCCACGGCCATCACCTTCCTGGGGCTATCACTTGGATGTGCGAAATGTCACAATCACCCCTTGGAAAAATGGACGCAGGATGACTACTGGGCCTTTGCCAATCTGTTCAGTCGAGTAGGATTGAAAAACGGCGATCGTGCCGGTGAGGTTCTCATTCACTCCCGCCCCGAGGGCGAGGCACTGCATTTGCGCCGTGGCGTACCGTTGCCACCCAAGCCACTGGATGGCCGCCCACTCCCACTGGATTCCCCACACGATCGCCGGGTCTACTTCGTGGATTGGCTCACCGCACCGGAGAATCCTTACTTTGCACGAGCGGTGGTCAACCGTGTGTGGCGGAACTTCATGGGTCGTGGGTTGGTGGAAGCCGAGGATGACCTGAGAACCTCCAATCCACCGAGTAACGCTGAGCTGTTGGATGCCCTAGCGGCCGATTTCATCGCATCCCAGTATGACATCAAGAAGCTCATGCGAGCCATTCTCACCTCAGCGGCCTATCAGCGATCGTCCAAACCCTTGCCCGAGAACGCCGCCGACGACCGATTTTATTCGCGCTACCTGATTCGTCGGCTACCGGCCGAAGTCATCCTCGATGCTTATTCAGACATTACAGGAGTACCAACACTTTTTGACAAAATCCAATCCGCCGCGGGCGACGATGCCCAACCCACCAGTATCTACCCCCCCGGTACTCGTGCGGTGCAGTTGCCCGATTCGTTGCTACTTTCTCGTTTTTTGGATGCGTTCGGTCGAGCCGAACGACTGGCAACGTGTTCTTGTGAGCGAAGCACCGATGCAAGCGTCGGTCAGGCTCTGCACCTGAATAACGGCCAGACGCTGAACGACAAGCTGCGTGACCAGCAGTCTCAGATCGGCAAGTGGATCAGCGAAGGCCTAAGCGACACGCAAATCATCGAGCGGGTTTTCCTCCGGGCACTTTGCCGAGAGCCGACGCCGACGGAGAAAACCCGGTTCCTGGAAATACTGGCTGAGGCCGGTAAGCAAAGCGCTGCTGCTCGCCGGGAAGCGGTCGAGGATTTTGTTTGGGCCGTGCTAACGGGCCGGGAGTTTTTGTTCAACCATTAATTCCATCTTCTAACACCACAGGTTTTTGGCATGATCCGGTTCCTACTGCTGCTGGTGACACCGGCTGGAGTGCTGGCTGCCCCCCCGGCGGTGACGGCCGTCGCTTATGATCCGACGGGAAAGTGGGCCGCGTTTGGGGCCAGCGATGAAGTCTGCCTGGTCGATACGCAAACGGGCGAGCCCCTCTACAGTAGGCGAGTGACCGGACGAATCACGGCATTAAGCTTTGCCCCAACCGGCAAGTGGCTGGCCGTGGCCTGCGGCGAGCCTGGCAAAAGTGGTGAGTTGAGTCTATTTGGCGTACAACCGAACATTACCCTTTCGCACACGCCAGTAGTCACAATCCCTGCGCACACCGATGCGATCTACGCCCTCGCGTTCTCTCCCGATGGCCAAACGCTGGCCACCGCCGGCTATGATCGGGTGATCCATCTCTGGAGTCTCCCGCTTGCCTCAAAAGCCCAACCCAGCCGAACCTTGAAGGACCATAGTGATGCTGTGTACGGCTTGTCGTTTCATCCCACGGGGGAGTTACTGGCCTCAGCCGGAGCCGATCGCGCGGTAAAAGTTTGGCACACCGCAACCGGACAACGGTTATACACCCTCAGCGATCCCACCGACTGGGTTTATGCTGTGGCTTGGAGCCCCAACGGCACACACTTGGCTGCAGGGGGCGTTGATCGGAGCATTCGCGTCTGGACAGCGAACACGGAAGCAGGCAAGTTGATCCATTCAGTTTTTGCTCATGAGAAGCCGATCTGGCGACTGGCCTTTAGCAAAGATGGGAAAACCCTGTACTCCGCAGCCGAAGACCGCATCATCAAAGTCTGGGATTCGGCGAAGATGACGGAACAGAAACTCTTCGGACCCTATTCAGATACAATCCACGATCTCGCTGTACGACCGGACGGAAAGCAGCTCGCTTTGGGCCGTTTTGATGGCATCGGCTTGTTCCTCGACCCATCCAACGGCCAGGCTCTTGCGCAGCCCCTACCCGGCCAAGCGGATCGGAAACCCTTGCCAACCGACCGCTTCCCACTCGTCAAGGAGCACGGAGCCACCGAGTCATCACGGGTGGCTCAATCGATCCGGCTCCCGGCAACACTCGTCGGTGCGATCGATCGGGCAGGTGATGTGGATTACTTCTCGTTCGAAGCTCAGGCGGGTGACGAGATCGGTGTGCTCGTCAACACGACCGAAGTGGCATCGAAGCTTGACCCGGTGGTTGTCGTAACCGACGATCATGGCCGCGTCTGTGCTGAGGGTCATGCCTCACTCGGCCTTCGGATTACCAAAACCGGTCAGTATGCTATCGCGATTCGGGATCGAGATTATCGCGGCGGTCGTGATTATTCTTATCGGTTGAACATCGGTGATTTGCCGGTCATCACTGGTGTCTTCCCTTTGGCAGTTCAGCGCGGTCGGACCTCAGACGTCCACATTCACGGCGTGAATTTGGGTTCAGGATCAGTGAGATCCGCCAAGGTGAGCATACCAGCCGAGGCGACAATAGGTTCGCGTGTAGCGGTCCCCTTACCCTCGGAGATCCCATCGCCGATCGGGAAGGCCGAAGTGACCGTAGCCGAATTTGCCTCTGTCGTGATCGATCCAGTTGCCGGTGCTGATGTCCGCATACCCGGTTCCGCTGATGGTATTCTCACCAAAACCAACGAGAGCCAGCTAATTCGATTTCCAGCCAAGCAGGGTCAACCACTGGTGATTGAGGTCCTGGGCCGCCGAGCTGGCTCACCGATCGACCCCGTAATCGAGGTGCTGGATGCCACCGGGAAGCCGGTACCGCGTGCCCTGCTCCGCGCAACTGCAAAAACTTACACGACGTTCCGAGACCACGACTCGACCAGTGGTGGCATTCGCTTGGAAGCGTGGAATGAGTTGGCGATCGATGATTACCTCTATGTCGATGGGGAGCTCATGCGAATTCTGGCTCTGCCCAAAAACCCCGATGATGATTGCCAGTTCTATCAAGTCGCCGGACAACGCGTGGGTTACCTGGGCACGACGCCGTCGCACCACAGCCAAGGTACACCGATGTACAAGGTGGAGATTCATCCACCGGGGCAACGCTTCACACCCAACGGACTGCCGATCTTCCCCATCATGTACCGTAACGACGACGGTGGTCCAGGGTTTGGTAAGGACTCCTACTTGTTATTCGACCCACCCCACGATGGTACATTCCAGGTCCGCGTCTCCGATGCCCACGGCCTGGGAGGAGAGAATTATGCTTACCGGGTCACGGTTCGCCCACCACGACCGGACTTTACTGTCAGTTTTCACCCCACCGCACCTGCCGTATGGGACGGTGGAGCCATCCCCATCGGCGTGACGATTACACGGATGGATGGGTTTGATGGACCTGTGCAGGTGCGGCTCGAAGGACTGCCACCCGGTTTCGAGGCACCCGCCAGTTTCGTGGAAGCAGGGCATACTAGCACATCCATCGCACTATTGGCACATAAGGGTACAGTTGTACCACCAAATACTCAGCTCAAGTTAGTTGGCATCAGTACCATTGCAGGTCGTGAGGTCCTACGAGAGGCGATGGGAGGGGCACCCAGGGTAATCCCAAGTGGCGATTTGCATACCCGTACCAGCACTCAAGAGATCGTGCTTCAACCCGGTGGTGAGTCCCACTTTGTTGTTGAGGTTGAAC